>CERI01117639.1_pt1 | contig 33184 bp, 38 predicted proteins | sample 350261 | NCBI WGS metagenome assembly CERI01 (sample SAMEA2620979, study PRJEB7988) | marine metagenome | isolation source: saline water (ENVO:00002010), including
CAAATTTCAGTTCTATGTTCAGTGGTGCCACTTCCTTTAATAGCGATATTGGTCAATGGGACGTGAGCAACGGTCAAGATTTCTCAGCTATGTTCAGGGACGCCACTTTCTTCCAGTACTTTAAATCCAGCGACATTAGTCAATGGGACGTGAGCAGCGGCATACACTTCGCAGCTATGTTCGAGAACGCCCCTTACTTTAATTCCAACATTGGTTACTGGAAGGTTGGGAATAATAGAGACTTTAGTCACATGTTCGATGGCGCTAAAAGTTTCAATCGGGATTTGCACTGGGATGTTAGCAATGGGACTAACTTTAATAGCATGTTTAAAGGCGCAGAAGTGTTTGACGGTGCATTAAATGACGCAATGAAGTCATTACCATACTGGGATGTTAGCAATGGTGAAACCTTTGTTAGCATGTTCGAAGGAGCCTCTAAGTTCAACGGCCAATCCCTGAGTAAGTGGAAACCTCAGGCGGCAATGTCCATGGACAGTATGTTCAAGGATGCCATTGCCTTCAATGTGGATCTTAGTGACTGGGGTCCGCTGCTCACCCCATACGACAGCAATTTGCAGACCTTTAATAACATGTTCGATGGTGCCACTACTTTCAATCAGACCCTGGTCGAGCCAACGGGCCTGCCGTGGTCATTCGCGTGGAACGTGTCTCGTTTGCCGTGGCCACCCCAGAACGTGTTTCGCGGCACAGCATGCAGTTTGCCCAATTGCGGCGTTAAATTTCCAGATAAACTCTAATACTCAAATTGTCCGACTGACAATATTTAGATCGATGCAATCTACGGTTTTGCTTTTTTCACGCGAACACCCACATTTTTCGTAAAGGGAACGAAACTGTTAGCGATATACAAACTTCGTTTAAATAAGTTTCATTAATGTGAGTGTAACAAATGAATGATCAAGAAATTAGAAGGATCGCCATAAGCTCATTGCCAGCTATATCCATATTATTGGACTGTCGTTGCTTGGCTAGAGAGTTCAGAGGTATTTCACAATATACCTATCATTTAGCAACAACCTTGTTGCGTTTGAAATACACTACGATTTCTATTGCGATTCTAGCATTTGAAAAGCAGATATTGCCTTTTAAATGTAAATGCAAGATTTATTATGTAGCTGACAAGAGTATTCGCCGCAGTGGAGGTATTTTCTTGAAAACTGGGGATGCTATTGCGGATATGTCTCCTGATGTTTTTTTAACTACATCTTGGTTTGATACTAAACTGGACTTTGACTCCTCTTATTTTTACCTAACACACGTTATAGTTCATGATTTAACACCCCTTTACCATTTTAAAGTAACAAGTGAGTATTTGAGCAGAATATCACAGCTGCAATATTGCAAGAGCGTTTACTCAGTGTCAGAATATACCAAGTCTTGTTTCTTTACTCAAGAAATCCATAGTCGTTGTATTGGAGTGGGTACAACTCGACCACTAGCTCGTCATGACGAAACTATTGCGATTGTCAAGGGCAAGTATGGGATACAAAAGGAATACCTCTTTTGTCAATCAGCATACGATGTTCATAAGGGAATTGAGTTCTTGATTTCAGAATATAGTGCCCTTCCCAGTAACATTAGAGGTGGTTTTCAGTTAGTTCTAGGCATGGATTTGCCTTTTTCGATTGACTGTCTTGATATCGTCAGTACTGGTAGGCTTAGCGAAGACGACAAGTATGCGTTGCATCATGGGGCATACGCATTTGTATTTCCATCGCGAGCGGAAGGGTTCGGAATGACCGTTGCCGAGGCACTATCAGTTGGCACTCCAGTGATTGTGGGCAACAATAGTGCGCTAGTTGAACTAGTGAAAGACAAACGGTTTAGGTTTGATAGTAATGTTGGTATGCTGACTGCACTACTCGCTCTACTTTGCAGTAACAAAGAGTTCTACTCATCGTGCAAAAACTATGCACTTAAACGTCGCCGACAGCTTAAAGACTGGAACGATGTGACTCACATACTGCTTGAACACGTAATGTCTGATAAGCTACGTGATTCTTAGTTCAAATACAAAAATCAATATATTATATGTGTATATGAGTGCTCTTAAAACATATTTGACCTGGAGATACATCTTTGTCCCAATCGCGTTCTTTCTTTTGTTTATACTAATTGCTATGGTGCGAGGCGGCTCCACTGAGGGGTTTCTTGGGAAAAAAACAAGGCATGGAGAATATCATGGTAAAAACGCGAGAGGTGTAAAGGAAGGACAGTCTCCCGGAGTTTCGTAGCTTGTTGAGTGACGAAGATTAATCTACGAACTAAGATAGATCCACTACTTGGCCAGTGACAGCGAGAAGCGAAAATTGCCAAGCAGGGCTGTACATGGCTTGTGGCAATGCTCTGAGCTGCACTATAAGGTTCATGCACTCTTGATGATCCACAGTCCAGCGTCACGCATATATTGCTGAATACATAGAGAGCATGCCCACCTGTACCCACCAAGATCATAGAACATCTCGGCATCATGTATAGTGCCAAATGGGCTATGTTCGCTATAATTGAACCAGGGTTTCCATTTTTTACATGCAATGCACTCTAGTTCAACCTCCAGTTCATCGTCCGGCCAGCGACTGCTAGGGCGTGATGGCCAATGCTTGATGTCCATGGTTTGTTGTTATACGGTGTCTAACTTGGATAAGTAGGTTCAATTTTCTCCTCGTATTCTGGTCGCTCGGTCACATCCATTACCATGCTCAGGGCCATAACGGTTGCGCTATTAGCGTATAGTGGAACTCATATCTCACGTAACACGTCTTCTTCCAGCACAAGTAGAGATTCGAGTAAAAAACCAAGCACCATATTGCTTTTAATGACAAGGTCAGACTGCTTTGTACAGATGAACCGATACTGATGGCGTTAGACTTCTGTTCTCAATCTGGTGTGTATAATTCCCGTCGTTTATGAATGCTGGCGGCGAGCTGGCGGAAATAGTTCTCTTACTTGGGCCGTGCGCACCATATATGGTTTCATTGAGTGACCCACATAGGACACGTATCCAGCACAGCTGGCCAACGTACGTATGTTTTGGTATAACTTGCCCCGGCTGCCACTGTATGAACACTAATTCGCTTGAATTGCCTCGTGCCACCACCTGTCTATCCGGAGTGAGCTGAGACGCTAAACTGCAAGGTGGAGCACGAGCTCTCTTGGTATCTGCCAAAGCGTTGTACGTATGAACATTGTCGATAGCATGGTTAATATTATTAACTAGCTCGTTTAAGTACGGATAAAGATGGGACTTTCCGGGTAACGCTGTAAGAATAGAAGCAGGGTTGCACAAGCCTGCTCTTCCTATCATTATTGTTAGTCGCGACTATTAAATCTAAGTCTTACTAACAGTTATAATAGAAGTACTTGTAATAAAATATCTAGGCTTCATATATATGCCTGGAAAGTTTCGCGCCTTTTTTAACCCTTTTAAGAAGACTAAAACCGAGAAAATGGAAAGAGAGACAGAAAGAAAGAACCAAAAGAAGAGCCGAATAGAGGCAATAGGCGAAGGCCGAGGAAGAGACACTAGCCAACTCCTTAAGCACGTGGGAAAAAAAGGGCCCACCGCCATGCATAAAGTTAATGAAGACGGCTTTGTATTTGTCCAGGATGGGGCAACACAATATGCGGTTGGCGGTGCGTTTAACCGCTTCAGACCATCCAAACAAAGTCGCAGACGCACGAAAAGGAGACGGAGCACACGAACTCATGTAACGAAAAGACGTTATAAGAAACGCCGCCGAAGAAAGATAACAAGGGCTAGAGTACGCTAAGATGCTACTCCGTGAGGGTAGCGCGTCATGACAATATGCTAAAAAGGACCCGTTATCTATTCAAAGAAAGACAGCTGCCTGCTCAGCACTCATAGTCTGTGTAGCATAGTTATAGAAGAAATATGACATTGGGCACTCGCTATGTGGCTTCACAGCTGCCAATTTGCATTCGCTCATACATAGCCTACCTATCCTCTCTATCGAGAAAACAAAGTCTGGTCTTATAAGGAATAGCCCACTGATAAGAGCTGAAAAACAATCTGCTTTTACTTCTTGACCTGCAACGGGGAGGATGTAATATACCTCAAGAAGACCCCTACCTTCTTTATCTTGTGTTGGGACATCTCTGACAAACAGCACAGACTCAATAATGTTCGCGGCATTCGTAAATTTGAGGGCGTAAATGCATTTCGCTTCGATTAACCGCAGAATGTCGGTCTCGGGACAGCTAACTGACATCTTATGTTGCTTTAGGTCCTGTTTCAATCGAGTCAGAATTGGATGCAAGTCATTATCATCAATGGTAGAGACCGTTTGCCCTGACGGCACTATTTGTTCTGAATCATAAAATTCAGTAATATAATTAGTGGCTGGCACAATCGGATTGGTCTCACCTTCTCTTTTGAAAAAGTGGATCTTTAAGTCTGGCTGCAGAGAACCAATGTCAGATAAGTAAGACTGAATAAGCCGTGGAGCAATACCCTTCTTGCGATGCTCGACATGGACAGTAAGGTTGTCAACGTAGTTAAGTTTGCTCGGGCCTATACCTGGCAGATAAGCGTTCAGTGGTCTAGAAGTAAGAACTCCCAAAGTCGCACGATCATACCATGAAGCGACGTAAGCATTATTATCGCTAATGTAGGGGAATAATGACTCAACGCCAGGTTTGTATTGAAAGCGATCACGTGCCGAGTAGTTCTGGCCGATAAAGTCGCAAATCTTTTCTTTCTCCGCATGACCTAACTCTGATACTGAAGTAGTTCTGCATCTTAACGGGCTTACAAAGGAGTTGTGTATAGGCACGTTTTCATTTATTATCTTACCACTTGTGAGCCATAACCAAATATCTGAATGGTGATATACCGGTTGTTTTGACCAGAACGGATGGGTTAGTCGAACCAGGAGGAGGTAGAAGACTATTACTAAGGGCGGAAGTAGAATCCACATTGATCGTCATCCGACTTTAGGCTTTAACTTGGCTTTCTAAAGACATTTATGTACTGGCCAGTGTAACCACACTCAGTCATCTCCTTTTGACCCTCTGAACTGAAACCTAGACTTCTAGCTAGGGTCACTGTTTTCTCGACCTTTGGCATTAAAAGTTGGCGTTCTAACCTTTTTACCGACCCATCGCGTCTGTCCGTTATGGTCTCGACAAACATAAACTTGTCGCCTCCTTTATGCTGAAAGTCACTTTTATACGCTTTGTTCCGAAACATCGCCCGAGTTGTTGTAATTCTATCTTCGGCAAACTCTTGAGGATTTATACTTATTAAGACATTGCCAACAGGCAGAATGGGGTCAAGTTTATCAGAGTCGGCAGTATGTAGGACAAGAATACCGCCCGGCTTTAACCAATGAAGGCAATTTGACAAAAACTGTCTTTTGTTTTTCATCTCATAGAATGTAAAGTACATGCAAGACACGATATCAAACTTATGGAAATAGTTATGTGCGGGAAGAGTTGCATCACCTTGAAGGAATGTTAGGTCGGGATAATTATCTTTAGCCTTCCTGATCATTGCTTCAGACTTGTCCATTCCTACGCATTCAACGCCATCTTTTGATAAGGTACCGCATAGATGGCCCGTGCCTGAACCGACGTCTAGTACTTTAGATTGGTTTGATAGCCCCCCAAGTTGATAGAGGGCTCCTATCTCGTGCATAACTCTTCCTTTTCTAACAAATATAGAATCATACATGCCTGCATAAAGGTCATCATATACTTTCGAACCGCTAATAGATTTGAACTTAGAGTCGTTTAGGTTTTGGAAACCCTCTTTATTAGATGTAGTAGGTGTTGATAATATGTATACGGCAGCTAACATGATGGCGCCCATAAAGACTTTATAGAGAAGAGGGAGATCGGGAGATTTTGCTTCTCTACCCATTACTATATGTACCCCAAGAGTTTTTTTTGTGTCTAATGTTGTTATGGAATGCGAATGCGCTTTGATCTCCGACTGTCGTACGCTGCAGCAATTAGGAAAAAACACTATATCTGGATATAGTAGAGGAAAAGTAAAAACTGCATTAAACAAAGCGATTTTGAATGCGGAGCTGGAGCCAGCTTGTTACTGGGGCGCCGAACTTCTCTGTTCTCTAAAGCCTGAAGATTTTTGGGAGGTAGTGATATGTTTCTACGGCATGCATATTAATGTTGGTTCTCTTAACTTGGCTGTGTATCTAAGTCAAAGAATATGCGACTTTAAACAGATCGCAGTAGAAACTTCCGATTCTGATCTTAGGAATAACTTCGATGTGAGGCGGATCTTTGCCGAAGTTACTGCAGTAACCTCAGTTTCTAGGAGACGCCAACCGGTTCATGTAGCATGCAAGGTTCAAGTCGAGGATTTTGAGATGACGAACATGTCGCCTAAACTACGCGCGCCTAGTTCTAATATCGGCGACTGTTATTTCCGCAAACGTGATCCAACTGACATTCATATTCCAATCAATGAGTTAGTGTATAACGTCACCACTGTTTCGGGTGATATGCACTTAGCTTGCTTCTGGGTCGATTGGCTTCTCTCGTATATGGCCGTTATGCGAAAGGCTAAGCATCCGATATCAATAGAAAAAAGAGATTGGCCAAATGTGTTAGATCAGTACAAAACCCACCCCGTATGGTTAGTCTGGGACTGCTTGAACGGAATCGCAAACTCACGTTCGCCTGCCATTGCTAGAACTGTAACGTCATTGTGTAGTATGTTTAGTCTTCGCTTCAGGGACTCATCTTGTTCCAAAAGGAGACATGTAATTTACACTGCTATTGCTACTCTTATTGACAACCCTCGCTCCTCTCCACCATTGTGCTCCAACTTAAAAAGAGTCGAACAGGTTAAGAATAGTATCGATTTGGTGTATAAGCAAATTCAAAAGAATCAGGTAAAGGGCAAAGTGCCACCGAACGAGATCGAGGATTTGGTAAAAAGTGTGCGCAGCACAAATTAGTCTCAAGCCAATATATACAGATTAATGTCGGAAGTTATTACTCAAAGCCCATCATCAGATGTAATCACTATTGATACATTTACACCATCGCAACCAGCTGCGGAGATAACCGCTACTCCCCTACCAGGGACTATGCCACTTACAAGCCAAGCATCGACTACAACGGACCTATGGTTTTATGGGAAATATATCTTAGTGGTCCTAGTCTTAACCATGCTTGGCTACAATGTGTTTTATTCACTTGGGAACTTGACCGGGTTTGTGGCGTCTATCTTCGCACCATTGCTTTCATCATTTGGCATAGTTCTGGGGGAGGGAGTAAAAAGCACGGCAAACACAGCGGCAGGAGGAGGCAAGTTTGCTCTAGACACGGCCGCCGGGACTGTAACGTCGGCAACTGATTTTCTGCAGGGCGCGATAGCACAAGATAGTCCTGGAGAAGAGGCAGTTGCAAACAAGGGCAATGAGGTTATCAATAAGATTAATGCAACTGACCGGAACGGCAAACGTAGGCGGATACGACCGCCGCCTACGGCTGATGAGGCCACTAGTAATACCCAGCGCAATAACAGTAAGAGAAAGGGAGGATACTGCTATATCGGGGAAGAGAATGGGATACGTAGTTGTTTAAGAGTTAATGATGCAAATATGTGCATGTCGGGAGATGTCTTTCCAACGAGTGAAATTTGCGTGAATCCTCGATTAAGAGATTGACTCTTGCCATGATTGTTCTCTCATATGCCTTATGTGTTTTGACGAACGGGCTTATTGGTCAAGGTCGATGACGGATATTGGCGAACAGGGTTATAGTTCATGAGACCTTTTCCTCTATCGAACACAAGACTAGTACGCCCTGGTACATCGCTGTAGTATGGTTCTCGGTACGTGTTGCTGTTCGTACATTTATAACGCTGTTCTAGCATTGTTTTTTGCTTAACAAATTGAACCGAGTTGTTATTAACGATAAACTGTTTGCCGTATTTTATCGCATAACTATACTGTTGTTTTTTTGTCATATGAAATCTGTTGTTTTTGTGCAATAAGGTTTCTGCTTTGCGCCTCATTTGTGAGCCACATACTATGTTGGGGCAGTCGCTCTCTATACATTCACGCCACCACCGAGACTTATATGTAGGAGCGGGCGTGTTAGTTTGTATTGGTATTTTACCAAGGTGACAGCTAGTAGTGCTCATATAACCTTTACACACAATAAACTGTGACTAGCTGTTTATTGCTATAACATGCAAACATTTACACCGGTTTAAATCAGGGGTTATACATATCTTTCTGACCTGTGAAAAACCACCTCAGGGAGAGATATCTGGGCTTTGCCGCTGACGCAACGTTTCCTGTGTCCATCAACTGAGTACATGGACCTGCGGAGACAATATCTTGTATTTTCTTTGTGCCAATTGCTGAACTAAAGTACCTAAGACAAGAGGAGTAACCACTAAAGCCTCCGTTCATTCCCATAAACACATCTCCGTAGTTCTGACGTGGGGGACTACTTAGTTGGTGACGCCTGGCTAGCCTGCCATTCATATACACATCCAATGTAAGCTGTTCATCGACCCTGATGATTATATTCATCCACTTGTTCATGGGGAAATCTGGTATAACAACTTCTTCTTCGATCTTGTCAAAAGTATTCATGATTACAATAAGTTTGTTGTCATTACGATCTATGTAAAGCCCCGGGGCATTAGTTGGTACAGCTTTTCCCTCTTCGTTGGGGTTTGTCTTGTCTCCTCCCTTATGGAAAATATGTTTATAAGCACCTTCTTTGTACTCTAAACTGTCCACGAATAGCCATATTGACCATGTAAAAACAAGTCCGTTACGGTTATCCTTTGATCTTAGAATCGGTATAGCTCCAGCCTCGTTCGGGTTCTGGGGTATTCTCATCATCTGTTTCCCATCTATCATTCCTTTTATCAAGTAAGGATCCAGTGCCGGAGAAAAAAACCATGCCATTATTCTCGTTCCAACCCGGAGTGCAATAACGAACACAACCAAGACAAGAATTAGGAACGCTACTTTTGCAACCATTTTGTTCGAGTCATAGAATTGCCTAGCCTGGTCCATACCTATATATAGTTAGACTAGATTAATTGCGAGTGAAATGTTAAATAACCAGTTTGTACTTAGATTCTTCCCCTCGCATAACTTGCAGTACCAACCTGTATCCACCTCCGACGCCAAGCGAGCACGGACCATCTCGGTAGATGTTGTATGCTTGTTGAGGGTTAGATGCATTGTCGAAATATCTGAGTTTGCAAGTATAACCATGGAAACCAACGCCCTCAGTAATCGTTATATCTCCGCCTCCAGCTACCGCTGTTCCAGGCAGTACGCATGTTCTTACTAGCTTTCCATCTATGTAGACGTCGCATGTTCTCCCATATTGGCTTACTGTGAGATTAACCCAGGTTTGCAATGGGAAATTATCTACCTCACATTTTGCCGTGGAATTGTTATCTCCATAGCACAACGTTTCAACTATAATGTTGTTAGCAGTAGCTCCCATATAGATCTTCAATGCATTTTCATTGCTATCTGCTTTTTTGCGGCACAGAATAGGTTTTTCCTGGTTAAACCCGTAGTTCCAGTCTTGGACATAGACCCAGATTGAATAAGTATAGTTGCCGGTGTTACTGCCATTAGCTAACTTGTTTTTACTGACCACCACTGTGTTGTTTGATGCCTGTTCTAAACTAGTTAGGGCGACAAATTCATTGAAGAATATGTACATCACCAGCACGTAAAGTATGTAGAGAACGACTATGCCTGACAGAACACTTAAAAGAATTGGGACCACTTCCATATATATACACGCAACATAAATTTATCCTATAGTGAAGGTGTGTCTTGAGTCCCCAATGTTTTATATGCCAAACTAACTTCTCCTGGTGACAATGTTCTGTTCCTGAACTGTACGGTAGTTATTCCGCCTTCCAGACCATGTTCTTGGCCGGTTTCAACTACGTCGTATCTTATATACGGGGCTATGTTGATGCGACTTCCAACCAGTACGCCATTCAGGAAGACTGACATCGTTGCTCCATCATAGTTGATAACTATGTTATTCCAGGACTGTAATGGCATTTCGTCCGTTTCGTATATTAAAACTGTGTTGTCTTCGCTGAGATCGCATGTCACTCTCATCCTCTGTGTTTGGTTATTATATGTAACTCTGGGTCTTCCGCCAAATGAGATTATTCTAGCGTTCTCTTGAAATGCTCCCTTCATGTTTGGAGGTTGCGGGTTGATCCTAAACCATGCTGATAAAGAATACTCATACCTCTTTGCCTTGTCAAATACATATTCTCCATCTTGCTTAACTGCTCTATATAACTGCCACATGTCTCCGTGGCTTTGAGAAGTATTAAGATATATGGGCTTATTCAGTATTAAAGAACCGTCGTAATTCAATATAAAGTCCAGTACTATCGGTACAAGGAACCATAGTATGATAAGGAGCGCCTCACATTTTAAAACTATGATGGTTGCATCTTCTTGGAAGTCGTATTCTTCTTTTATCATATTGACGAAGTCATACAGCAAACATGGCACATAGAAGACTATATGTGCTACTAGTTTCGTTATTGAAGGCGGATCAATTGGTTCATTCACTGCTTTTCGTAAAACTGACGATGCGGCGTACACAGTCGTCAGGCCTCCGAATATTATAGCAGCCATTAAGGTTCGTTTGAATACCCACATTCCGCTGCTTAAGCTAGCGATCGTCGCCGCGATCAAGACGATTAGTGTAAATCCAATGAACAAAATTACCATGATGATAAACACCCTGCGCAAATAACCAAATACACTTCTCTCCTTTTCCCCTGGAAATGAACAGTTGCTCTTCCCACAGTCCGTAGTGTTGCCTATCCAATTGTACCCTAATATGACAAATGCAAGTATAACTAAAACGCCTATGTTCGATGCGATTGGAAAAGCGTCAGACACGCCGTAGGGGTTCCAGATGTATAGGATACTTACCACGAGGGCTAAGACTATCACCGAAGCTCCGCTGAACCATAAACTTTTACTCCCTATGTTCCGAATAGTCCCTATGGTGCCTGCTTTCACCCTATTATTAAGACCCTTACCCGTTTGATTTACGACACCAACAATACCCTCCTCATCGTAAGCTTGCTTGCCCTTCTCTAGGAGGTTGCTATAGGTTTTTTTACCATCTTTAAGCAGATCATCGTAAGTTATCATGTTACCACCCCGGAGTTTGTTTTGAGCACTCTTCATAATTTCGTCAAGGGAGTTTGATCCATTAACCATGATAGAAGGAAATACTTTTATTAGATTAGCCGCACGTTAGCGTCGAGCTATCCAAGTTTTGTTACATGTTTTCCATGGCGGTCTTTTTGCCATGACAGTTCCTGCACAGAGCAACCAAGTTATTAACCTCATTGTTGCCGCCCCTGTCCAATCGTACCCGATGATCAATTTCGAACCATGCTGTCAGTTTTGTATCACAGCCGGCGCACTTCCAGTCTTGGTTACTAGCGATGAATTTCTTCTTTGTTTCGCTAACGCTCCGTTTTACTTTAGCGTTGCCCATCTGCTTCGGATTATTTATAAGTAAGTCCGCGAGTGGTCTTGTATCGACTGGCATTTGGCTTACCACACCAGAAGCAGACTTGATTAAGTCCCCTGCTTGGCCTGGGTTTTTCTTCAAAAACAAATACGTGGAGAGTCCAGCGAACGCGATTCCGGCCATCTTATAGTATTTCTTACCTTTCTTAATCATATTAACGTATTTTCCATCGTGGTATGCATCCATGACAAAAAAACAAGTGGCCACAATAATTATAAGCTCGATTTTCATGTATATATACATATCTTGATTTTATGCGGTCTTCCAGCATGATCCTGGTTCTACATCAAACTATATCCTCGCAACATCAATTATGCTTTCTTAGTCGGCCTTTTAAATCCTCTACCGCCATAACGAAGATAACAAACCATTTGTTATATAATGGAAGCAAATACATGTGTGAGTTACTTTTCACTACGTTAGTTTTTCGGAAGTGATATGCATACCCCGGTGACGAACATTGTTAGAGAGGCCAAATAGTAGAGTACGCAAGTTGACTTTTGACGTGGATAAACGTTTGCCTTATACTTGTCCCAGTATGCGTCATTAGCCTCGTCGCGTGATATGTTGTCTTTCATCAACTTAGTATTAACTTTATTGTGTAAAAAGATCGTCCATTTAGTTAAGGAATCACGAGATCCTAAATATGGTGATACTGGGTACTTATCTAGAAGAGATGCTACGCTATTCCCCAAAGCCTCCACTGGAATAAACAATGGAAGATCCTGGTAGAAATTGTAGTATTTCTTTTGCATAGTAACTGTTGGCTTGATAGGGTAAGATCTGGCAATTGTGTGTAAAAAAAACCAATAATGTGGGCCCCAAACCGATGGGTCAAATTTTTGGCTGAACATACAGTAATCGACATAAAAAGTTGGTCCTCGTAACTTATCATCCATGTCACGCTCTCATTCGTTTTGTAACAACTGTGGCGAACTTGGCCACGCATTTCATCAATGTAAGAAACCAATTACGAGTACTGGTATTATATGTTATAAACATTGTCGAGCTAGCGGCAAACGGCAGTATCTGTTTATCAAAAGGAAAGACACGTTGGGCTTCGTAGAGTTTATGAGAGGAAAATATCGCCAAAAAGATGTATCCTACTTACGAAGGTTGGTAGATGATATGACGCTCAGTGAAAAGAGCAGGATTATATCTTATACGTTTGACGAACTTTGGAATGGACTGTGGGGCGCACATGTTAGTCAGCAGTATAGGGCTGAACACAAAGACTCCTACCTCAAATTCCAGCGTCTTTCATCCGGGCTTTGGGGCTACAAGCTGAAAGATATCGTAGCCGCTTCAAAAACAACGTATACGGACACAGAGTGGGGATTACCTAAGGGCAGACGTAATTATCAAGAACGCGACTTGACCGCCGCACTGCGAGAGTTCGAGGAAGAAACTGGTTACCCATCACATAAACTGTCTCTAATAGCTAATCTATGCCCTCTGGAGGAGTGTTTCACCGGTTCGAATCTAAAGTCATACAAACACATCTATTTTTTGGCATTCCAACCATCGGAGGCAACACCTCAGCCGTTCCAGGCAAGTGAAGTCAGTGACGTACGATGGCTTTTATTAGACGACGCATTGGCCTTTATTCGCCCCTACAATCTGGAAAAGAAAGAAGTCATAAAGAGAGCCGATACTATACTTGCTAAATACAAGGTTTATCATTAGCTGGCTCATGGCGGAGCACGAAGGAAGTTAATGGCGTAACTATATATATGGCGAAATACGACACTAGTTTCTTATACCCAGAAGTTGGTGATCCAATGTTCAGTTTTAAGATAGCAACCCGAAAAGAGTTTGCTGACACTGCAGAAGTATTAATCAGTCCGGCAGAAGATGTTGATGCCATCGCAACAAAACTTTGCTCCGCCGAATTCGAATTAGCCCCACATCAAGCATTTGTTCGCAATTTCATGTCGTTCCAAACGCCTTACGATGGTATGCTACTTTATCACGGGCTTGGGACAGGGAAAACTTGCTCAGCCATCTCCGTGTGTGAAGAAATGCGGGCGTATATGCTCCAAATGGACATCTCAAAACGCATCATAGTAGTCGCCTCGCCTAATGTCCAAGAGAACTTCAAGTTACAACTGTTCGATAGCCGGAAACTAAAGTTGATCGATGGGTTGTGGAGTCTTCAAGCCTGCACTGGAAATGGGTTTATTCAGGAAATTAATCCTATGGCTATGAAAGGGCTACCAAGGGATAAGGTCATACGCCAAATTCGTTCTCTAATAAACAAGTCTTATCTATTTCTTGGATATGTGGAATTCGCGAACTATATCGCAAGCCATGAGGAAGTTGATCAGGCCACCGATGATAAGACTAAGGCTAACATAGTGCGCTCTAGGCTACGCAACACATTCAAGGGACGATTAGTTGTGATTGACGAGGTCCATAATATACGAGATGGGGAAGATGGAAGGGATAAGGCAGTTTCTTCTAAGTTAGAGATGCTAGTAAACAACGCCGGTGGTATGCGCTTACTATTTCTATCGGCTACGCCTATGTACAACTCCCCTAGAGAGATAGCATGGCTACTAAACCTTTTACATGTCAATGACGGGCGTGCGTCTTTTACGGCCAAAGACCTGTTTAATAAAGGAGGCAACATCCTTACCGAAGACGTCATAGGCGGAACTGTCCTTTCTCAGAAGGCTATTGGGTATGTGTCATTTGTTCGGGGAGACAATCCTTATACATTCCCTTTCCGAGTTTGGCCTAAACAATTTGCTCCGGACAGAAACCTTGATAGTTCTAACATGCCGACTATGCAATTGAACGGTCGCGCTATCGTTCAAGGGGTCGAGATTCTGTCACTATACGCTACCACACTAGGCGAATACCAGGCCCGTGTCTATGACTATATTCTGAAGGGGCTAAGCAATACAGGTGTTAAGAGGGCTTTTAGTGACCTAGATGGGTTTGGATACACTATTCTACAACGACCTTTGGAGGCTCTTAACATGACATTTCCTTCAGTCGCGTTCGACTCTGGCAAAGACGTTGATCCTAGTAGCCTGGTGGGTACTAAGGGTCTTGAGCAAGTAGTTTCATTTACAATAAACGAATCAACATTAGCAAGATCAAAGTTCGTGTATAAAAATGAATACCGGTCCGACTCTCCTTTCTTGCCTACAAATATAAGCAAATATAGTGCTAAAATAGCAAACGTTCTCGAATCGGTTGGCAATAGTGAAGGCGTCGTTCTGGTGTATAGTCAATATATAGATGGGGGTATAGTACCTACAGCTCTAGCGTTAGAAGAGAGCGGATACAGGAGAGCGACGCCGGAACTTGGTCTGTTACAGGACCCTCCACCTAGCAATGGAGCGAAGTATATTGTCATCTCTGGAGATAGGGGACTGTCTCCAAACAATACAGGTGAGGTGCAGCTTGCAACAAATGAGTCTAATAAAGATGGTGCTGAGGTGAAAGTCGTTTTAATTTCGCTAGCCGGCTCAGAAGGTTTGGACTTCAAGTTCATAAGGCAGGTTCATGTAATAGATCCATGGTACAACATGAACAGAGTCGAGCAAATTATTGGCAGGGCCGTAAGGACATGCAGCCATCGATCTCTGCCTCTCATCGAAAGAAATGTAATGATTTTTCTCTATGTTTCGCTTATACCTGGGAAAGCAAATACTGAAGCTGCAGACGTTTATGTGTATAGGGTGGCGGAAGGTAAAGCGGTTTCAATCGGTATGGTCAGTCGTGTTCTTAAGGAGTACTCGACCGACTGCCTTTTGCGAAGCAACATAGGGGCCGATTTGCAGAGCAAAGAAATAACTCAACGACTGGCTAACGGACAAAATCTCCAAATATCGCTCGGTAGTGAGCCTTTTTCGGCCGCATGCGACTATATGGAGAAGTGTCAGTATAGTTGTAAGCCCATTTCAAGTGTTACTGGCCAAGAAGTTACGCTAGATACTTTTGCAAAGTCATTCATACTGGCTAATGCGGATAGATTAGTCACTAGGGTACGGCAGCTATTTAGACAAAGGTACTTTTACACCAAGACAAGGCTCGTTGCTGAGATTAATGCTAACAAAAAATATCCACTTGTGCAGATAAACGCCGCTCTCCAGCGTCTGGTCACCGATGGGAATGAGTTCTTGACCGATCAGTACGGACGAACGGGACGTCTGCAAAACATAGCTGATTTATATTTGTTCATGCCGCTAGAGTTGAGTGGTAACTCTATATCATTATATGATAGAAAAACACCTGTTCAGTACAAGCGGAAGTATTTGACTATTAACACTGAAGGAGAAAACGGCGAATTAACAACCGTACAAACAGAACAGCAGTCCCCAGTTACAAACGACGTTATTAAAGATGTAATTGCTAATATTAACACGACTATTTCCAGGACACAGGGACTAAAATGGTATGAAATAGCAGGCCAAGTGTTTCAAGTTCTTACTAAGACAGGAATGGACAAAAGTAGGCTTACTGAAGCATTGTCTGGTCATGCATATGAATCACTTTCGTACAAAGGAAAAATTAGGGTTCTAGAGAGTGTTTCCCAGTTAAAGAACAGTGGTGAAGCGAGTGCCGCATTAAGCGCATATCTATCGAAAAGGATCATTCGTCACGAGGACAGTGAGTATATGCTAATATTGAAAGATGGAATGCCTACATTGGTTACAAACTCACCTAGAGGCTGGGAGCAAGCGGGCAGTAGTGCTACTAGAGAAGTAAGCTCAATCATCAACAAACAGGCATTAAGCTATTTACCTTTTGATGAAAAATGTGCTGCTGTTTTGGGATTTATGGCGCTTTGGAAAGAGGACAACTTCGTCTTCAAAGTAAAGAACACTCGGCTCGTTAGAAACAAGGGTGCTAGATGTGATCAATCAAGCAAATCGTCGCTTCAGAAAAACCTTACATCCATTGGATTTAATAAGTATGCTAATGAATCCAGTTTTGGCAGAACTGAGTTATGTTGTTGCCTAGAGCTCCTTCTTAGGGTGATGGAGGACGACGGTAAGGATGGTTTGAAGTGGTTTGCGTCACCTGCGATGATAGTTTACTTGGAACGGTTAAAACAATGAAATTGTCGAGAAAAATGAAGATTTAAATAGTATATAACGCATTATCAATGGCTGACTCGAAACTTGGAGAGCCCGCTATTATCGCACGCCTTGTCACATTGCCAATGACCTCTGTGGATAAGGATTTAGACAGCACTATAGAGCGCACAGTAAAAGGTAAGTACGAGGGCAGGTGCGTGGCTGAGGGTTATGTAATGTCAGACAGCGTCAAAGTAAGTGCAAGAGATGCAGGTAGGATAGACGGCCATCATGTTCATTTTAAACTAGCTATCTCGTGCGATATTTGCCTACCTACAGACGGTATGATAGTTAGGTGCATTGCAAAAACAGTAACCACTACTGCTGGAGTACGGGCTGAGATTGCGATGGATCCGTCTCCTTTAGTCATCTATCTAGCTAGAGACCACCACCAGCAGAGGGACGACTACAACAAAATAAAAGTTGGTGACCAACTTAATGTTAAAGTCATAGGGCAAAGGTTTGAGATGAACGATCCGTACATTTCGGTCATTGGTCAGCTTCTAGATATATAAAGCTTAGACAATGTTAAGAGTATGACTAGCTCCAAACTGGAGGATCTCAAAGCCAGCATTGAGAAGATGAGCTTGTCCCAGCAAAAGGAAGTGCTGGTACTGTTATACAAGAAAGGTCACGTCTCAATTTCTGAAAACCAGAATGGGAGTTTTATTAATCTGTCGTGTCTTAGACCCTCTGACATAGCAGGCCTAAATCAATTTGTAGCGTATGTCCAAGCCCAACAAGATACGTTGGCTAGAGGCGAAAAACACAAGGACGAACTGCGGCACGAATATTTTAACGGAGATAAAGCTATGAGTTTTAACTAGGGTTAATGGAGGTCGAGACTATATTGGCACGGTCAGCAATTTATGCTGAGAAGATAGTTTCTGCTGAGCTAGAGCAACGTAAGGCTAGAGGAGACAAACTTATTGATTCTTACTTCTATTTTGGCGAGTATGCAGAATTTTTTGCCCTATATCTGGCACTCTATTCAACTCCAATGCAACATGGGCTTGGGGAGTTGAACCGGTTCCGAAACGTTCTAATTGGTTCGCTCGGGAATGAAGAACCGGAGTTAGCGTACGAAATAACGTGCAAAAAAAGACTCAGTGGACAATCTTTATTCAGAATAGCATTATGTCTGAAGTTACCTGCTACAGTCGCTTATTCTAGCCGAGCTTTTGTGCCGAAAACAGAATCAGTCAAATGTGTTTTTTTGTTGGAGCAAGGAGGATGCAAGGTGACAATCGATCCGAGCGCAAAGGAGTGCAAGGCAATCATAGCAAGTAGGACTATACTTTCATCTGTTTGAAAAATTGACCTAAATATTATAGAGTTCGATTATATAGTATGTCTGGAGGGCTGATTATGGGGTTATTACAAAAAGTGCTGGATGGAAATCCAGACCTAGATATGCATAGACAGCTCGAGTTAGAAGTGCGTTTCTCTACGGGTAGTGGCCATCGAACTTTGAGTAAAGCCCAGCATGATGCCGTCATTCGTAAGTTCATTTCACAGGGGTATGTCATGAGTGCGCCAGTCAGCTACTTAAGAGTAACGCAAAAGTGTGGATTGAGATTGGAAATATCTGGTCACTCAGCAATCGCATCTTACTGTAGAAACGATGATCCCGCACCGCTTCTAGCAAGCAAGCAAGCTATTATGGTAAATAAAAAGAGACTTGGGCTCCCGATTGATGTGGACGAGTACGAATTTAGGGTTGGATTAAGTAGCGAAGAAATTGAACATGGTGGTGTCGACGGTTGGCTCGAGAGTGATAAGTTCTACCGCCTTATCGAACGGGTAAGCTTACAACACCCTTCCTCTCCTTTTCGCGCAGATGTAAGTGTAACTAAACAAAGCCTAGGAAGTGACCATCGTACTTTTGGAGAGTCAAACCTTGAGAGAGCATCTTTGAAGTACGAAGTGGAGTTAGAGTTAATGCCACTAGACATCGGTATAGGGACCGATTTCGATACAGCTCAAAAAGTCAATTTGGCAATGAAACGTGCTATAGCAACAACACTGTCAGCTTTACAAGGCTCAAACTATCCAATAACGCTCACGCACCAACGAGCTGTAATGAACGAGTATTGTACAATGACATCGCCGGTTTTTAAAAACTGTAAGTTTATTGGACCTTCTTCCGTATCATTACAAGTTGACAACATTACCCCAATCAATTCCAACTCTAGAATACCAAACATTCGTACGGGATATACTGTAACGGATAAAGCAGACGGCATGCGAAAACTCTTATTCATAAACAAGGCGGGACTGTTATATCTCATCGACAACAACCTTCAGATTCAGTTTTCGGGTGTTAAGACTGGAAACAAAGAACTATATGGTACAATCATTGATGGTGAGCATATTCAGAACGGCAAGGATGGTCGGTTTATTAATCTATATGCTGCGTTTGACATATACTATTTAGCCGGCAAGCCAGTCTTTGACCTGCCGTTCGTAGGAGAAGCTGGCACTAACGATGGAAGACTAAGTCTTCTTTCATCGACTGTCGGAACGTTGGATGTCATGGACCTAAGCGGTAAGACTACTCCCGACTTAATGCGTTTCACGGCAAAGGTTTTCCATGTAGTGGATGACGATGGACTCTTTAATGCTAGCTCATTCGTACTGGATAGAGGTGCAAGCCTGGAATATGAGACCGACGGCCTTATATTTACTCCATCCGATTATGCCGTCGGAGCAACGCAATTTGGTGGCAAGGCGGTGCTCGCAAAAACATGGCCTTTGTCGTTCAAGTGGAAACCACCAAAGTTCAATACAATCGATTTCCTGGTGTCCGTAGTAAAAAGTTCAGCTAATACACCGATCGTTAAAAACCTTTTCCAGAAGGGAATAAACACTACTGAATCTAAGCAGGGTACAGCTTATAAGACGTTGGTGCTGAAAGTAGGCTTCGATGATTCAAAACATGGATATTTGGATCCATGTAGTACAATTCGAGCAAGTACTAAAGCTGAACTAAATAGGTTAGGTAGAAAGCAACGTAGCAAGTATCGTGCGGTTCAGTTCTTTCCTACTAATCCCTCTGACCCAAACGCAGGTACCACTAACATAGCTCTTACAACTAATGGAGGAAGCACAGGAGTCATGTTATGTGAGGAGGGCGACGTGCTAGAAGACAATACAGTAGTGGAATTCAGGTACGACTTTTCCGCCGACGAGGGTTGGAGGTGGAAACCACTGAGGGTCAGGCATGATAAGACAGCTAAATTACGAGCTGGAAAGCCAAGTTTTGGCAATGCATATCACGTAGCTAACAGTAATTGGCATTCCATCCACAATCCTGTTACGACTGAAATGATTCGGACAGGCAGCACCGTCGGAGATGAGCTTGCTACCGACGATATCTACTACTCCGCTCTTTCAACTAAGTCCCAAACAAAAGCCTTGCGTGATTTCCACAATCTTTGGGTAAAGAAACGGCTCATTATCGGGGCTTGTCCGAAAAATGGGACACTAATAGACTTGGCCTGTGGCCGAGGCGGTGACTTACCGAAATGGATAGCTGCCGACTTAAAGTTTGTCTATGGATTGGACTTGATTGATGACAACATATCAAACCGACTCGACGGTGCATGCGCTCGTTATTTGAACTACGCTAAGAAAATGAAACGGATTCCAAGAGCATTGTTTGGTGTGGGAAACGCCACGATGAACATTAGAGACGGTACAGGAGTTTCGGCAGGAGCTGACCAATTAGCTAACATGGCAGTGTTCGGAGTCGAGACAAAAGGGACGCTTCCGAAGGGTGTTAGAGAAGTGTTTGCACTAGGTCGAGGTGGATTCGATGTATGCTCATTACAGTTTGCGATACACTACATGTTTAAGAGTGTAGATACGCTTAACCAATGTCTTCGGAACATCTCCGAAGTCACGCGAGTGGGCGGCTATTTCATTGGAACTTGTTATGACGGATCTAGGGTCTTCAACATGCTAGGTAGTAAAGCGCCTGGCCAAAGTGTTTCTAGACGAGTAGGCGACACCACTATCTGGGCTTTGACAAAGCGTTACAGTAATACTTCTTTCCCGTCCTCTTCCGAGTCAGTGGGGTTAGGCATCGATGTCTATCAAGAAACTATTGGCAAAACGTTTCGGGAGTATCTAGTGAATATCCAATACCTGGCAGAATCTCTCGAAGCATACGGCTTCGTTCCACTTACACCTGACGAACTTGAGAAGGCCGATCTTCCTTCGTCTATAGGCGGATTCCGACTGCTGTACGACCAGCTTATGGGCATGAGAGGCAATAAAGGACAATACGGCCAGGCTATGAAATTGGCGGGGGGCCAAATGGACATTTCGTTCTTAAACTCCTATTTCATCTTCAAAAAAGTAAGGACTGTGGACGCCGAGGCCATAGCAAGAACACGGAGCGGACATAGCAGTGAGGAGTCGAGTTTGGAACGGAAAGAACGGGAAGTTATGAGGAAATCAATCGAAAGCCTACATAGTAATACTAAGGCAAGTAGGTTCAGATATGCTAAAACGGGACGGTCAGTTGTATTAGGAAACGCCGAAGGGGTTTAATGAGATGAAGGGAATACCAGTAACGTTCATATGCACGAGTACAAAATTTCAGAGGTGCCGAAACGGCCTATTGATGCCGCCTTGTTGTGGGTGCTAATTTCACGAGAATCTCCACAACCAGCCATAAACAAGACTTATATAAGTTACCTCTTAGGCCTAAAGAGTCAAATTGATGGCGTTATAAGTAAGTGGGACAAACACAAACGATTTACGAATCCATATGAGTTCATTCACACCCAACATCCTTACTCCAGAACGCCTATCTGTACGTTGGCGCCGTTATCCCGGTCATACTACAAATTGATTGAAATCATTATGCACTATGGTTTGCTCGATGAGTTTGATCAGTCAATAAAATGTTTTTCATTTGCTGAGGGCCCTGGAGGTTTTATTCAAGCGCTTTTAGAAAAGAGAAATAACCATATGGATACCTATTATGGAATGACACTTACGTCCGCTGGTCAAACTGCTATTCCAGGGTGGCGAAAAGCTAAGGAGTTTATGAGTAGCAATGCGAATGTCGAGATCTATCACGGTGTTACGGGTGATGGTGATCTACTTCATGCCGCCAATTTCATTCATTGTTACAAGACGTTTGGGGGAAACTGCTCTTTTGTGACTGCAGATGGAGGGTTTGATTTCACTTCTGATTATTCCAACCAAGAAGTAACCGCGTTGCCACTAGCTTTTGCCCAGATTGCCTATGCTTTAGCCGTGCAGGCTAGAAATGGCACATTCGTTCTTAAACTTTTTGACACTACTACAGCCGCGTCATTAGACCTGTTGTATTTGTTATGGTGTGCATACGATCGTGTAGATATATACAAGCCTGACACTAGTAGAGCAGCTAACTCCGAGAGATATATTATATGTAGGGGCTTCCTGAACCTTAGCACATTACCTATTATTCGTAGTATGGCGTGCATTTTATCCAAGTTACAACATGGATGGAAGCCTACAAGATTTCTTAATTGTAACATTCCCTACAAATTCAGGACCAACGTTCAAGAGGCTAACGCTATATTTGGGCAGTCTCAAGTAGATGCGATATCTATCACACTTGCACTCATCCAGTTCCCATCTTCTGAGAAAATAGAATCTTTGATTCATACCAACTCCGTTCGATGTATAAAATGGTGTAAAAAACACGGATTGCCCACAAACCAGAGTTTGTCTATTAAGAACAAGCGTATTCACACCGTTCAGAATACATAAAGTTATCTTAGGCATATCTTTAACGATGGATGCTCTTAAACTAGCAATATCTGCCATGTGGCCAGACACTAGAAAAGAAAGGCTCGCCATGATCCTTGAACCACTGCAAAGTATGATTCAACTGACGTTACTGTCGTACTGCCCCATTGGTACCAAGTTATCAATCTCGCACAATCTACTTTGCTTACAACTTCCTTGCTGGAGACAACCCGTTGATCGTGCAATAAACGCGGATAAAAAAGATGATTTAATTTTTTTGTTCAATGTGATAGCTAGATTTCACAGTTTTTATCAATTTCTTAATGAAAGCGATGATGATCTGATGAAAGAGCTTTTCCAAACGCTAATTGCACGTGCCAAAGTTGGCCTAGATAATTTGATAAGAACATATGATAGCCCTGACTGTGCTCATCTGAGCCAAACATTACGGCTTTATGTGCGGCTCCTAGAAAAACCTGACGATCCGAAGGCTTTTACTGCTTTACCTACTCCATGCGCTGAAATAGATGATGTTTTTAAGCAAGTCAAGGAGGTGTATAGTCAGAACGACTTATGCTTACTAACTTACCTTCTCCGAATGTTAGCTGATAAGCCTGACCAATATATCCACTATATAGAATCGGTTAATAATGCTATGTCACCCGTAAACACCGAAATAAGAAAATGGATATCAAACAACATAGTATATTAGAACATTAGATGGTATCGGCTGGTAGAACCGTGTGAGAAGGCTCGACATCTCTTGTCATTGGAGATTTATGGGATTGCGTGGTGTTTTCCATGGGTGTCAAGGACACACTTGGATTGTCAGATATATACTTCGGCAGTGTCAGATCCAAAACCGCTCCGCAGCTGAACAAATCAACATCTAGCGTAACACGTTCTCCATCGGTAATATATGAACTCAGTCTCGGAAGTAATTGTGCAAGCTCGGGTACATTTCCTACGGTAAGAGTTTTTTTCGCCAGCATCTCTAGCAACTCTTTTACTAGGTTCTTCCGCATGTCAAGCGAAAGCGTCGTCTTCTCCACTTTGGCGCGTTGGCGGAAGCTTTTTTTACCCATATTTGAAGCCTGGTCCAGCGATCGATTGTTTCAATTTTACGGGTTTATACTGAACAGGTAAGTATGTTCAAGAATACTGTTACCTTCCTGCATGACATGAAGTTGAAAATCAAATTGAGCCGCTGATGGCATCCCCTGCCAGGCAACGACATGTTCAGTGGGGCCACTTCTTTTAATGGCGTCATCGCTAATTGGGATACATCTAAGGTGACTAACTTTAGTAATATGTTTATTCTTGCTGGTACCTTCAATCAAGACATCGGTAATTGGAATATAGCCAATGTGACTGACTATAGAGACATGTTCAACGGAGCAACTGCCTTTAATCAAAAACTTATTAAATGGGAAATCGCCAAGAGTAATCTACCTCATTCCGGAATACCTGGAATGTTCGGGAATTTGCACCCGCCCTGCTGTAAGCCCCAGCATGAGTATTGGTGCGGAGTGCGTACAACTTAATTGCTTTGTAGTCTATTATTATACTTCCCACATTGGCGTTTAGTGCCTGGGAACATTAAAGAGCCCGACATCAGAGTATAATCTGAGGGCCTGCAAGTATATGGTTTATTCTTGATATAGTAGGCACCTACACCATTATACCTATACACTCCTGAGTTCTCAGCTTGCATAGCCCAATTGCTGCTGAAGGGTGACGTTTGTTTTGTTGATCTTACTGTGTTCAGCTTGAGTCGCTCCATCCGCGTTGATGAAGAGACCGCGCCCTGTTGCGAGAACTTAGCATTGCTAGGTTTGTAAGTCAATTTACAGCACTCACCTCTGCTGTTTAATTTGTTGATATTTAACTGACTCCGGTATAAGCTTTGTCTGGTTCCAGACGACTTACGAGGGTCTGAGCTTGGTGGCAATGGTTCAACGCAACAGTCCGTCGTAAGACGGCTGTATTGAATTGATGGAATTTGGTTTCCGCTCAAATTCGTCTCATAGCTCTTCTGTTTGGACCGTAGATACGACCGAGTGTCGAACGAATAAGGGACCGTAGTATATTTTTCCTCATTCGGGTTACTGTCAGGTACGGCCACTGGATTAATCCTTTTTGTCTGCGACCCGAATGTAGGCCGAATCAAATTGTTCTCTGGATTGCAAGCCAAACATTTACTAGACGACGGTGCGTCGATAGTATTATAATACGGTTTGCTTGAGTTCGATACATTGGCATCTTTTCTATAGAAATAAAGATCGGGTTTGTTTGGGTCCTGGTAAAATATGTTCGTCTCTGATGTACTCCCTGGTGCTATGCCAGCCGGCCGGGTAATCTCGCATGTTGGGAGAGGGCTTTGAGCAGTGGGCTGTCTAGGTGTAGTAACTGTTGATCCTGGGCGATTAAAGGGTATATAGGTACTACGAGAAGAACTGCCACTTCCAACTCGTGGAACAAGCTGTCTTCGCCAATGCTTAATGGGATTGGGTTTGTTTGAAAAACCACTAGAGCGGTAGTTGGGTAGAAACGTATTAGCATAAGATGTATTGGAATAAGGTCGAGAGCTACTCCCTTGTCCAGCAGTACGCATCGACTGCGCAGTCTTGTCAGAGGGGTAGTATGCTTGGGTGTTTGACATAGTAGTCGACGAGATTATATATTCGCTATTATCATGGACGATGGGTTGATAAAAGTCATAATTGCATTGTCTATGCTCTTACTCATTGCATCTTCTGTTCAACCTAGAGTCATAAGGGAGGGAGCTGAGTGTAGAAGCGCTGAGCCCGCGGCAAATGCAGCTACTCTGGTAGATGTGGAAAGAAGAATTAGCGGAATAGAGACAAAGTTAAAAGAGATAGGAGTAGAAAGCATTCAAGCGAGAATGGATTCTATGCAACAAAGCGCTGATATTTGCACTGAAGCTCTGGCCGCGGCAAGTGGCCCCAGCGTGGAAGACGTTGAGGCGGAAATGAACGATGATGATTTCTAGCAACCGAATACGAAATTATATGAAGATATTGTAATGGCAGGCATAGTACAGGTTGCAGACTACACGGCCATGATTGCCACACCAGCAGAGCTTGGGGCTGGGTCAAGTGGATCAAAGATTACTAAGAATTTCTCTGCCTTGGGAGCCTTTCAAGGTGCCTTTAGTGGGAACACGAAGGCCTTCAAGGGGATGACTAGCAAAAACACTTCGGGTCTAGTTGGAACACGAGGTTTTATTAGTGTAGGTGGGTTGTGTAAGGACGCAGCCACAAATGAAAGCGTTCCTCGGTATGATTATTTTAATGCCGCGACTAACGGCGGGCTCATAGGAGGTTTCACGAATGATATTAATACCATGACAAGTGCAGTTTCATCAATGACTAAGGGTATATCAGGTCCAGCCGAACCCATCTGTTCTAACCCTTTATTGTCAGTGATAAGACAAGATGGGATCGCTGACTCCGCCGCTTATCACGTGCCTAATACACGCCTTTGCTCCCTAGATACCAGCGTGTTCATAAATCCCTTGGACAGGCAGAAGATTTGCGCTGCAGAGGGATTTATGAGTAAAACTCTGTCGGACCCCTTATCAAAAGCATACATAGGCGGTGTTAGCATCCTGGGGCTTTACATTGTAATGTGCGTGATGTCTAAAGAATAAATGGGTCTATTAGGCGGCTTTGGTCGTGTCCTCTCCTATGGAAATCACGATCGCCCAACTTTGTCGTGTAGTCGTAGTCCTTTGGATGCGTGAGCGACCTAGTTCCCTTGAGAGCTCGGCGCCTCCTACGCGACTTGTGCATTCTTCCTTTTCTTGTTCTACATTTGCGGCGTCTTATCTTACGGCCTCTGCGTCTTGATTTCCGACTGCGCCGCGATTTCCGTCTTTGGACGCCGCCTCCGATAGGAACTTCGGGTAGTCGATCTTTGAGCTGGTCAAGAAAATCCATTCTATATATATATGCTTCCGATTATAATATTTGAACGCGCCTATGTAGTTCGAAAGCAGCTAGGCCACCAAGGACCTGAGCCCCTATAAATGGCGCGACCTGAGTAGGTTTCACTTTTCCCGCGCTGGCCATCATGATCGTTACTGCCGGATTAAACATACCTCCGGAGATCTGTCCTACTGTCATTATTGCAACAACAAGTGCGGCTCCTATTGCAAAAGGGTCACCTGTGGATATAATGACATATAGGAAGAAAAGGGTTCCAGTGAATTCAGCAAAGTAGGCTTCCATTATATAGTGGATAAGCAATTTATTTGGCGCTGGTTTTAGAAACATTAGTCGAAACTACTGAAGAGCATGGCCTAAAGGTTCTTCTATGATGAGCAGTTATCCCATGCTCTTTGATAGCAGCTATGTGTTGTCTTGTTCCATAGCCTTTATTCTGTCTCAACCCATATAGCTCGTTATAGGTGGGATTGCCATCACATAGTCTATGCACTTCTTTGTCCCTGGCAACTTTTGCAACTATCGATGCCGCCGATATGGCTGGAACCTTTGAATCGCCTTTGACGATACACTTGTGCTTAACGCTCATCAAAGACCCACATTGTGGTTTGCTATAAGGCGTAAAGTCATTACCGTCGACCAATAATTCCACATCAACCGGATGTAGCGACCTGTTGGACTCGAATGCATTCGTGATTGCTCTATGCATAGCCAAATGTGTTGCTTTCCTTATGTTCATTAAATCGATTTCCTCTACGGTTGCTACACCAACACCTACCGCAATCGCGTTTTCATAGACGCATGTGTTCCCAGTAGTCAATGCACTGTCGCCGCGAAAAAGCTTACTGTCTTTTATTCCCTCTTTAAGCGGGTCACAACTTTCATTTAGCACTACAGCAGCCGCATATACAGGTCCAAACAAAGGCCCTCTTCCAGCTTCATCTATACCCATTACAATTGGAGTGCTAAGTTTATGGATGCTCATACCAGAACCCATAATACTTAATAATGTGATCACTATAGTCTATATACCTCTTAAACAGTCAAGTTTCTAAATATATATATATACATGTGCAGTGCTTGGCCTTGGCTGGTTATTATTATCATAATAATTTTGATTATATCTTAGGCTATGATTATGCTATGATGACCGGCAAACTTTTTTCGATCCTTTATCTATAGATGACTGGCTCGGTTAAGATGACAAGCCCGATTGTCGGACTGCTAGTTATACTCTTTGTTGTCCTAATTATTTCATCCACAGTGCGGACTTCTGATGTGGAAGCTTTCACGTTAGGTGATTTAGAAGCGGCCCAGCAAGCATCTGATATAGGGTGTAACATTCTCCAGAAAGCTGAATGGTCAGATAAGCAGATTAAGAGGTGCTGTGATAAAAAAGGAATCTGTCCCCCTAAAGCTTCAATGCTGTATCCAGAGAATCAATTGGATGGCGCTGATGCGGCACTTAAAAAATCTGCAAAACGTCTATGTCCAGCCCTGGCCAAGGGTATAAAAAGTAGGACGGTTTTTTCCTCGGATACGGTTCGAAAAATGTGTTCAGAACAATCCGATAATAATGACTGCGCTGATGCACTCAGCGAAGTACCCGAGCTAAGACGCTACTACTCATTCGCATGCGCGATGCTTAACGGAGACGCGGAAGAAGAGGTAAATGATACGGGTTCTGATTGTTTGGTTCAAGGAAACTGCGACGCCGAACCAAAGTCTAATAACAGTGGCTGGCCTGGGTGCGGGAGTAAGAAACCATGTGGATGGAGTGCCGGGAGGGCACCCGCAGATGACTGGCGTAATGGCTTAGGTCCCGATCGGGACAACGAAACATACGATGCCGGACTGAGTCATAGAAACGGCTCGCGAAGGGGTCGATGCGACTCAAGTCGATATGACGATGATGATAGTAGTTACGATGAAAGTGAGGGTAGTCGAATGGACTCACATAATCGTAGGCATAGGCAGAGGAACGAAAGGCATCAGGAAAAAAGGGATAACGAACGTAACTATCATAGTGACTGGGTAAAAGACAAACGGAATGATAGGCGCAAAAGTAAAAACAGACAGAGGAAGAACGGTATCAATAGGACGGTCCCTTCAGATATGATTCTTAAGAGCCAAATTGTTCCGCCAGTATGCCCGCGATGCCCAGTATCTTGTCCCAGGACGAACAAAAGCCGGCCATGTCCACCATGCGGGCGCTGTCCCGAACCAGCTTTCTCATGTCAAAAAGTGCCTAACTATTCGTCTGGAAACCGTCTTCTTCCTGACGCCGGTCCGTGGGGAAGCGGCGGATCAGGCGGAGGAGGTGGGCGGAATCCAGTGCCAAGGCTAAACAGCTTCAGCAGTTTTTGATACACTATTCTTCCTATCTTTTCTAAGACAACGAGAATGAACCTTCATACTCTTGCATTTGCTTCCTGCTGGTACGATTCTTAGAATACATCTAGACTTAGTACCGTTCAAAGGATCGCTACATCCATGGCCACCGATTTCCTTTTTTACAAATCTTCTGGTCTTTCCGCCTGATCCAACACATCTTGCCCTAAAGTGCTCATATAACTCGCGAACATCGCAGTACGAAACACCAGACTTCTTGCCTAGCAACTTATTAACGGCTTCATGCAACTTATACACATACATTGAGAATGAGCGTCTTGAACTTAGACATTTGCTAGTGAGTGGGTGCGCTTTATAATATACTTTTAAGTTCGATCTACACTTTCCGCATGGAAGCACATTCTGCAAGGATAACATAAACTCACGATAATCTTTTTTCTGCGATGGCGATGGACTAACGGGATAGTTAAAGCTCATGGTGTGCAGAGCATGCCAGAGACCAGGACCCCATACTGCTGTCATCATGCCCGCATCTCTACTAAAATGTTTTGCACTGAAGGTGCGTTTTTTCATAACATATTAGAAGAAATTTCTTAATCACAGTATATATATGCTATGTTGGAGTTCGATACATTCATCGACGACACAAAAAATTACACTCTAGCCTATGTCGCATCGCTGGTATTCCTGGTATGTTCTCATTCTCTCCAGGGCGTTCTCAATAAAACGAGTGGAAAACTATTGTTCGCCGCGAGCATTATAGTTTTTATTGGACTGACCGCAAGCTTTACCACAAAACTTGTATCATTTGTCAGCGAAAACGCAGCCAAATTGCCATCATCAACGCTGATTCTTCCAAACCTCACTTGTGCCTGCGTTCTTTCATTCGCTTCGATCTCTCTTGTGCTGTACTCTTCTTATGTTTTGCTTGATTAACACTAAGCATGAGCGCATTAAACGAGCCAAGTCCATACCCTTGTTCGACAAGATCAACAAAACCCTCGCCTCTGTCAGTGTTGAGGAGGATGTACCGATAATACGAGTAATCCGATGAGAATTGTCTTCGGTTACAAGACACTAATACTTCCATTATTTATGTTCGTTCAATGTGTTTAAGCATTACTCTCATCCCCATGCATGGATATGTTGCCGGAAACTAAGCAACAAGTAGCAATCGCCGTCGCAGTGGCAATAATATTCGTTATATGCTCAGTCTGGGTATACTACTCCTACATTCGACCCAATATATACAAAGAATTCGTAGATAATAAAGAGTTCCGTAAGGGAGTTGATCTTCCAGATAAAGCAACATTGTTTTTCTTCGGAACCACTTGGTGTCCGCATTGTAAATCAGCTACAAAGCCATGGGAAGATTATAAGAAGTCAATTGGTGGCGATGGTGCTTCAGTCAATGGGGTAGCAATTGCTTTTAGAGAAGTCGATTGTGACAAAGAATCAAAACTTGCGTCGACCTATAATGTCAAAGGGTACCCCACTATTAAGTTTGAAAGGGGGACTAAAGTCGTGGAATTCGACTCAAAGCCCACTGTTCCTCTTCTTAAACAGTTTGTCGATCAAATGACGACCAACAAATGAATCTGTGTCTTTTCTAGCAGTGGCAATCATCTTATGCCGCAAATCGACATGACTGATCATATCTAGCCAGCTACATCGTAAAAATGATTTACCCAGGACAATGGTATAAGCTGCATTACCTGGCTGGTACAATTGTCTAATTCTTAAGTTAAGAGCAAATATTAACATTTCATATAAGTGTGGATTTGCCTCGTCACTAGTTACCCAGTTGTGGTGATACGTAATGTGAAGCGTTTTCCGCAAATAGTCATTATCATCATTACATAAGAGCAGTGCTGAATTCCCTGTTGCAAAACCGCCATCTACGTAGTCACATTGACCCGTTTTAATACTAGCAAAAGCCGGAACTAGCGCACACGACCTGGCACAGGCTTCAATGACTTTCAAGTCCGGATTAGATTCATGGTCAAGAACTACTACCTTAGCAGCATCGCCTAATAATAACGCTGTTGTTATAATCTTTAGCCCAATCCCGGTCTGAGTTTTCAACTCGCCTAGTGTAGTTTCACTGCTTAAACCGGCTGAGGACAACAGCGGTTCAAGTACTACATTGCATAGTTTATAACTGGAAAAGGGGAACATACACATCAAATCACCAGCAGTATCATGCCAAGGCCTCTTTATAAAATAGTCTTCAATGAGGTCCCAATCGGCATGGATGGCGACTGCTACAGCAAACAGACTACCGCTTGATATACTAGATATAGTACGTATGTCTTCCCTCGCCCATAATCCTAGTTGATGCGATCTTCTCAATGCCCCAAGACATAACATACCAGTGGGCCCTGCACCGTCTATTGCGATATTTTCTATACACATGTCTATATTGAGTAATACTTTTCTATATATAGATCAGTGATGGACTCTATATTCAACATAGGCGTTGATGAGTTGGGCAGTAAAATCGACATAGATTCCTTATACCAAAGCAAGAAGGCTCGTGATTTGGGGACGCTTACTACATTCAAACTAGTTTTATCCCGTGTTCATGCTAAGATTAAAAATCTATCTCGAATAAGGAATAACGATGAGTGCTGCTGGTATCTTGTGCCTGAAGTCATTATTGGGCTACCAAAGTTTGACACTGCCGCATGCATCGCCTATCTGATCCACCAGCTAAAAGATAACGGGTTCAAAGTAAGATACACGCATCCTAATCTTCTACTTATTTCCTGGGATCATTGGACTCCCGACTATGTCCGAGCGGAGTTCAGAAAAAGAACTGGGATAGTAATTGATGGTCTTGGCAATCGAAAGGCAAAACAGGCAAAGGAACCAGACCTAAAAACAACTAAACTGGTTAAAACGCCTACCTCGAAAGCTATATCCAGCTATGCTCCCACTGGCAAATTAGTTTATAACTCAAGCCACATGCCTAAGATAAGGCTCCGTTAGACACAGCTAGCCCTAGTTCAACCATATTGGGCTCTGAGTTACCTTCATCTTCTTCTAAGGCACTATGAATTGCACGACATATGTAGCTATTTGTACTCGCGGACTTTGGCTTGTACAGATAGGCAATAATTGGCATTAAAGACATATGTTCTATGCCACCGGCTATTCTGAACGCAATACACCAACGAAGCACGTTAAGAACTGAAAGCGGAATAGCTCTTTTCCAACCTTTGTTTGTATATAAGAGCCAAAATGTATTATCAATTGGGATGATAGGTCGCGACGTTACAGCAATTGATAATAACCCATTAATGAACAATCGTACCTCTTTTCGGGGCGATAATCGATGGCTGATAGGTGTTAATCTAATTTGCTCGAGTGTCAAGCAATCACTCCTTCTAGAGATAAGGCCTTTTTCCCATTGCTCAGCAGGTTTCGAAGACCCTTGTAGAATGTGCAAGTACCGTTGTAGATGACGGTGAGATCGTAAATGGATTTTTAGATTGAAGTACCGAGAGGTACCATACATACACACATAACAGACGTGCAATGGCTCCACTGACTGTCCGCTTGCTAGCCTTCTATGTTTGGCAGTTCTCATATGTCTGTGCCAATCTGTTACTCGGCATGTTGAATAGCTGCAACACGAGCATTCATGCTTCATTCACTTTCTATGCTTAAGAATACATTTAGCCTTTACAGACGAGATCTTATTTTTGCATAATAACTATAGTACCCCTATCACTTTTACCGGCATAGGGCCTAACATCGATAATCCTTCCTTCTACTCTCCCGTTATTAAATACCTCTCCCGCTCTAAACTTACTCACGCCTTCCACTTCAACCTCTCCAGTGTTGAACTGAGACTGCCTTCGGGAGCTAGCTATATCCTCCATCAGCCTATCTCGAACACCCCATCTCTCTGGATAGCGGTACGAAAACCGTCCTAGTTCGCTTTCGTTTAGCGGCTGATTCCGCGATGTTGTGTTGCTCCTTGGCTTGGTCTTTTTACCAGCTGACTCAAACGAACGTTTTAGTTCATCATGTGTCAGCGCCATTTTTGTACTATTGGTCCGTGTTGAGTACCTGTGCATTGAGTCACCAGTGCTAGCACGTTCCTTTATTATGTCTTTGCTTTTTGCATGCATTGCTCTTTCCGCTTCTCTATAAAACTCTTCCATTCCACCTATACGTCTCAAATCTTCAACCGCCCGCCGGTATTCTAAATCACACGTCACAAGCAGCTTCACTACTGCATTTCTAACTTTTATAGCGTCCTTTCTCATTTCGGATTTGGAACGTATTTTGACAAAATCGTGTTTTGCACTCTCAATTCTCAAACCTCTCTCACTGTCTAATGTTTGTATTGCTTGCGGAACGGATACCGGCTGCAAAAGTCCCGCTGACTGAGCAACTGCTGCCGGTTGAGCAACTCCCGCCGGTTGAGCA
>CERI01117680.1_pt1 | contig 33097 bp, 31 predicted proteins | sample 350261 | NCBI WGS metagenome assembly CERI01 (sample SAMEA2620979, study PRJEB7988) | marine metagenome | isolation source: saline water (ENVO:00002010), including
TGATTTCATTGCCCTTTTTAAATTTTCATGCCTTTTTTTTTCCAATGCTATTCTATTTTGTTCTTCACCTACTCTCTTTTTTTTCTCTTCTACTCTTATCTTTTCTTCTATTACTTTCTTTTCTTCTTCATTTTTTATTATAGCTAAATCAAGTACAGCATCATCATCATTATCAGGCAACTCTTTTTTCAATACTTTACGTTTTCTTTTTATTTTAGTTTTTTGTTTAGAATATAAGTTTGGTTTAGACTCTTCTTTTTTATCTTCTTTTCCCATAAGCATATTTTCATTCGTTTCTTTTATTTTTTCATTTCGTTTCTTATCATATTCTTTTTGTGCATTTTCAACTTCTTCTTCCCTTGTTATATTAGAATCAATACCCATTTCTATTTTTTCAAGTTGTTTGGCTAATTCTTCAGACTGTCTTAACATATTTTCAGAGTCCCCAAATTTATCCTGTTTTGATTCAGCGGAAATCCTTCGTTTCTCTTGTTTTTTTAATAATTCTTCAGACTCTCTTAACACATCTTCGGATTCCTTAGTTTCAGCATAACCTATCTCTTTTATTGGAATGAAGTCTTTAGCACTCGCATTTAAACCCTTCTTTAATTGATCTAATTGAATTGTAGGGGGCGCACCATATTCAGGATCACCAGGTTCTCGGACACGTAATACCAGTCCGGAAGGGTATTGTACAATACCCCTTCCTGTATCATAATTTATATTACCTTCTTCATCTGTCTCATATTTATGACCTTCCTTAGTAACATAATATATATTACCTTTTCTATCGCCTTTGTTTATATCTTTATAATATATATCAGGAACTTGTGTTGGGGATGAGCGACTACTAAGAATTGGGGTTTGAACACGACTATTATAAGGAGTGGGATACATACCACCATCTGATTTCACATATTTTTTCATATTTCGATTTTTTTTTGATTTTTTATACATTATTCTATAGATACAATTTTTTATTGCAATATGTTCTACTATATTTATAAAAATGAATATAATTTTTATTTATATCTAATATCACATTAATACTAAAATAATGGGTAGAAGAAGAAAACTCAATAGTAAAAATAAAAACAAAAATCAATATACTTACATACCTCCAAAAATTGAATATATCTATAACAATTTATACAATCTTAAAATTGAAAATAGTCTTATCAAAAATGGAGGATTGGGAGTTTTTACTCTGGAAAATATTCCAAAAAATGCACTTCTTGGAGAATATATAGGAGAATTTAAACATAATAATGATACTACATTAAATTCTTCATACTCACTTAATTTAGAATCAGATCATTATATAGATGCTTTCGAATATCCAAGAACAATATTTGCAATGATTAATGACTGTAGATTTAGCAATTACGATTATAACTGCACTTTTAAAGTTTATCAACATAAAGCAGAAATTTGGTCTATAACCGATATTCCATCCAACACTGAATTATACATTAACTATGGTGATGCTTATTGGAAATATAGATAATTATATATTACACCTTTTATTAACGAAAATAAATTTTATTTTAGTAGTCGGAGAATTCTCTTACGATTACCACCACTTTTTTCTGGATTGTCATTCACTGACGGATACGCAACTAATGCCATATTAAACATATTGCCATGTATATTAAACTTGGTGATTGAAAACATTTGCCCATCATAATTATCAAAAAACTCTTCCATATTACAAAATTGTTCTGAATTGGTAAATGCTATCTTATAAAGATCATACTTACTTACTTCGGTTTCTTCTAACTGTTTTTTGATTATTGACCTTTTACTAAAAAAGTAATTATTTCTAGACTGTTTTGTTCGATATACGATGACGATATTGTCAGCATTATCTTCAATGTACTTGCCGATATGAATGTCTGATTTGTCATGAGATAACGGATCAAAAAATTGGACTGTCTTGGTGATATTTACACGTACGCGATGTTTATCTGGATTAAGTAATTTTGCGACAAATGAACTGTCCGAAAGATTATATGCGGTATTTTTGTCTGAGTTTTTTACATTGATATCCGCACCATTCTCAATGAGAATTCTAACAGTGTTTAGGCTTGACATTTTTTTGGTATTCATTGCTGAATACATAAGTGCCGTCCAGCCATCTTCGGATTGTATATTGATATTAGCACCTTTTTCAATAAGCAATTCAACCGTTCCTTCGCTGGAAGTTACATTTGAGTGCCACGATGCAAGCGCAAGTGCCGTTGAACCATAATTGTTTTTTGCGTCAATATCCGCTCCGTTATCAAGCAGCAATCGAACTGTGCTTTCCTTAGAATCTGTATTTGAGTACCGGGATGAAAGCATAAGTGCCGTCCAACCATCATTCTTTTTTAAATTTACATCAGCACCTTTTTCAAGGAGAATTTCAACAGTCTTTTCCGTAGAACCTAATGGCTCACCTTGAAAAAAACCACTTGAGCCGCGCGAGGCAACCATAAGTGGAGTCCATCCACGTATATTTTGGGCATTAACATCCGCTCCTTTGTCAAGGAGCATTTGAACTGTTTTCTCGGTTGATTCAGAATATGAGTTGTCAGCCGCAAGCATAAGTGCTGTCCATTTCTCTCTTTTTGACTTTATATTAACATTCGCTCCTTTTTCAAGGAGCATTTCAACAGTTTTTTCATTTGAGCCCCGATTTGAGTAGCGAGATGCAAACATAAGTGCTGACCAGCCATCTTTAGTTTGTAAATTCACATCTGCTCCTTTTTCGAGGAGTATCTGAACATCTTTGTTATCAAATTCACTATTTGAGTAACGAGATACCATTATAAGCGGAGTCCAACCTGATTCATCTCTTTCATTAATATCATTGTTATCAATATCTTCTATAAACTTAACCAGATTCTCCCGTGTCCAAAGTCCAGCAACCATTATTAATAGACTTTTTTTATTCTATTGATACTATGTCATATTCTTCTAACTTATAAATCAACATATATGGAGGATCACTCAACCATTTGTATGTTTTCAACTCTATTCGTGTTGTGTCATTATATAAAAACCATATATATTCATTATCAATACATTCATTGCAATATATATAATAGTGACCCATTTTATGTATTATTACCATCTTCAATACATATTTTATGTTCTTTGTATGTGTCTTGGGAACATATCTTTCAATATCCAATATCAATGGATATTTTACAATATGTTTTTTATTATAATATTGTTTTAAAACGATACTTAAATATTTCGGAACACGACTGAATTGTAAGCTTTTTAATCCATCTCTTTTAGAACCATCTTCTGTTTCCCAATTTTCTATTATCTCATTCTTAAAATATTCATCTAAACATTCGTATAAATCATTACTCGTTATTGGAACATCTAATGTTAAAAAAACAGTGCGTATCCAACTCCAATTATGGGGGACATCAACACTTGTTATTATTTGTAATAGCTCCCCTTTAAATTCATCATCACAATCAGTTGTATCAAATATTGATAACAATACCTCATGAACATCATTGGGATAATCAAATTTAAATTTCTCATTCAATTTATAATAATTGAATAATATTTTTGGGTCATATTTTGTAGTACAGTTTAAATCACATATTTTTCCATATATACAATATAAATCTTTTTGATATTGATTTTTAAATTTTTTTAAGTTTTTATCAAATATATGTACAAATATTTGTATTATTACATTAAAATAACAATTGTTACCATGGTTGGTTAAAACTACCATTAATATTATATATTTAATTCAATCTTACATCTTTTCTGCATGTTGGACATTCAGTTCTGATACATTTTTTTGTCAAATACTGTTTTAAACATTTTGGATGATACATGTGACCACATTTTAATTGGTGCCAAGTTAAGCCAAATTTCAATGTATCTAAGCATATAGGACAGTCTGTTTCATTTTCAAAACCCAATTCCAATGCTTTTTTTTTAGATACACGACTGTGTATTATTACATTTTCTTTATATTCTTCTGCCGTAAGCTTACTATTCATATTTAATTCACTATTACCGGATTCTAATGTAAATCCAATATTATCCACAAATATATTAAAATATTCTCTCAATCTATCACGAAAACGTATATTCAGTCCTTCAGATATTCTTTCACTCATATTATTCACATCATTATTATTTCCCTCCTCCATTACATCTTGCATCACAGACTCTACTATATCAAATATTAAATTTCTTAACTCCTCACTATGACTTACAAAATCAATATTAAACGGATTGCTACCCGATATATTATTTGTATTCATATCCAAAGATACACTATAATCTGCTACTCTATTAGATACTTCTTCAAATATGTTACCAGATATATCATTTAGATTATTATTCATTATAATACTTTAAATTTATTAATAAAAATTGAAAAATTTAATACAATGAGTATAATACAGATTTATAAAATTTGTATGACTTGCACTTATACAATTATATTTAAATAAGTAATGAAATTAGGAGACTATATTAAATTGAATTTACACGATTCAATAATACAAGGTGTAATTACTTTCTTGGACATAGACAATGATTATATTGAACTTACAGTTAGTAAAAACAATATATGTCAAACTTTCATTTTTACGGATGCAGATTGGGAGGGGATATATATACAAAAACAAGATGATGATTCATATAAAGGTACATTAATAGAAAACGACAAAAAACATTTATTTGATATTGATATCGTTCAATCAAACATTCTTAATAGTTTTATAACATACAAATATATAGACGGAGATACTGTATCTGTCGAAAAAGAATTGCTATCAAATAAGCTTTATTCAGTTGTAGTAAATCAGAATTCAAATATTAAACCAGGGACGTATATACAAATTAACAATATTGATAGAGAAAATCAACTTATTTATGCTATTAATACAGAAGATGATTCACTTGAAGAAATTGTTATAGATGTATCAAAAGGTATTAGCAAAAAAAATAATGATAATATCTTTTATGATTTATGTGAAATAGAAGATGATACGGACAGTGATAGTGATAGTGATAATGATAGTTATATCGATGATGAAGATGAGGAAGATATATATAATATTAAAGGAAAAGATATACTCGAACAAGATAAAGAATTGACTAAACAAGAAAAAATGGAATTTATTGGTAAATCTTTAAATTCAATGCACAGTTTAAACAAGAATGACCTTTTAAAATTAATTAAAACAGTTTATAGCTGTTTAGACGAACAATATAAACCATTATTAACATGGGAACAAAATTTGAATAGTCTTAAATCAGAACATATTACACCTATATTACAAAATTATTCAATTAGTGTTCCGGAAGAACAAGTTTTTCAAGATGATGATATATATCATACTTTTATACAAAATAATCTATCATCTCTTTTAATTAGAAATGATATTGAAACATCATATACAAAAATATTACAAAAATCACCGGCAATCGATTCATTATTACAAGATATTATCCTTAATCCATCATACTTATACAAAAATTATATAAATATTTTAAACACAGCAGATAATGTTATTATTGATAAATACAACATTAATAATACACACATATATATACATAAATTACCACCATCACCAGAAGATTTTAGAAAGATTTATATGAAAATTAAGGATACTCATAATATTTTTGACGTTTTTTATACATCAAAGTATAATATTCCATATGATTATATAAAAGATATTAAGACAATTACAACTAAACATTTAAAACTATCAAATTATACATATAAAACAAAGATACAGAAGGATTATACACTTTTAACAAAAAAAGTTCCTATATCAAAAAAAAAATTTAATAGTATTGGTAATGATAACAAATATAAAACAAACGTGAATTATAAACTTTCTCCAATTAATATTGAAATATTAAAAGATTTACAATGGGGAAAGAATGGATATATTTGGCCAAAATATATAGGGATCAATCAATTACAAAAATTTGATCATAAAAATATACACAAAATTATACAATGTTTTCAAAAAAACATTCCATATAATACTATTGATACCAATTTGGAGACATTCCGCATTAGATATTTACAAGATATAAATAATACTAATACTTCCTATAATAACATATTTAAACTAAAAAATGAGAAACATTTTAAAAATAATGAACTTTCAAAAGATATTTATAAACCATCTTATACTACATTTAATGATACTCTTCAGCCTAACTCATTAATTGCATGGAAATATGCAAATACTATTGATGATATATATGAAAAAAATACCATGAAAATGCACATTTTAACAAGTGGAAAATATCTTAGAGATTTTAAATCTGGAGAAAATCCATATTTTTTATATGATATTGAAACGGGACAGAAAATTTTACCAAGACATGAGATTCTTAAATGCCAAATTGAAAGTGCCACATATTATACAACACGAAAACAGTTATATGATTTGCTAATCAATCAATGGGGAAAATCAGAAGATAACACAGAAAATATTATTAGTTTAATTAATGATGAATATCTGGGATCAAAAGAAAATAGTTACGATTTCTTAGAAAATATGTCTTATGTTAAACAGTTTAATGTTGAAGATGAAACTACTAAAAATGTTAAAATTACAAGAAAGGATATACAAATATTACAAGAAAATATTAGAAGAGAGGTTTTTTTGAATGGATTTAAAACTATACTTAATACATTTTATTCTAAAAAACAATATACTAATATTTCCGATTTATCATATAATGAATATAATATTATTTCAAATAAGTTTTACAATGGAGCACCATGGTTATCCTACTTATCCTATTATCCATCTCAGGATGTCCTGGCACAACTTAAATTAAATGATAAAAATAATTATTCTAAAATAGACAAAATTTGCAAGAATCTTGTTCGTATTGACAAAGAATTTCCAAAAAGAACTATAGCCATGCTTAATAAATTAAAAAAGAAAGAGATACCAATCGATAAAATACCGCAATTGGAAGCTTTTATAAAAAAATCTATTAATATATCAAACAATAATTATAAAAATAAATTGTATATCGTTGCTGGTTCATATTTACTTTCTTATATTTTCACTAATTTAAAGATTTCATCTAAGGTTAAAATAGCAATATTCAAAGATATTTATGAAAAATTATCAACAAATACGGATATTCCTTTATGGGCAACTGATTCAAATATATTTAATGAAAAATACATAGTGAGACTATCAGAAAAACTTTGGGATTATGATAAAGATACTGAAAATATTAAATACACATATTCATATTCAAGTACAAAAACAACATTTAATTTAAGTACTATTGCTCACATACATTCACAATATTATATTTCAAACCCTATTAAGAATATAAAAATACAAAATTTGAATATTCAGTCTGTTGAATCAAATACAATGGAATCATCTCATATATCCACAGTTGATAGCAATATAGATGATACTGTATGGAAATTACTCAGTCAAAATAAAATTATTGATGATAAAATTAAGTGGTACTTTATTCATGATACTAAATCATCCTCTCAAGAAGATGAACATATATATAAATGTCTTATTCAACAGTTTTCTACTGTTATTTTACAAGCATTTCTATCATTAGAAACTGTTAGCTTGCCTAAAAAATTACAAAAGGCATTCCAAGATTTTGGATATATTGATAGAATTAAAGGATGGGTAAATAGTATATATGAAATTAGAAAGAATATATTAAATAAACAAAATTATAATATTATACGTCAGATTATTAATAATGATGTTAATTCATTTTATATATATATTTCCAATAATAATCTTAATCAGATTACATGGAAAAAGAAATGGACCTTTTTAATGCAACATTTAATTCATGAAATTAAAGATACTGAAGAACTATCATATACTGACTATTTAAACTCTTTGGAAGAAATTATACAAGAATATATTATTAATGCAAATAATATGTGCCCACAATACATTGTTATGAATAAATCAAATGTTGAACATATTTATGCTAAAGCAGCAGAAGACGAGGCAAGTCAGCACTATACCAAACAAGCTAATGATAAAATATCACAACAAATTATTAAAGAAGAAATGAACAGAAATCTTGGAGATTATGCATCAGGTACTAAAAAACAATTTGATATGAGTACTATATTGACAGCAGAAGAATCACTTAAGAATTATTTTACAGATAAACAATCACAAAAATATGACGAATATACCACATCACATCAAGAATCACATACAGAAACATCATTTAACAATGACTATGGTCAAGATTTTGATAATGATTATTTTAATGAAAATGATTAAAATGTGTCATTTTTATTTTTTTTTATTATTATTATTCAGTATAGATGAAACAAAATGAAATCATCACACAAATTCTTTTTAGAAAGTATTCTAATGAATATAGTTGGCTCACATATTCAGACTTGTCAAAATTAGTACATAAATTTTGTACAAATCCAATTACTTATACTGATAAAGATAAACATATTGATATCAATACAGTACTTAAATACCATGCACAAATATTTCCATTTATTCAAAAAATACATAGAGTTAAGTCTATGCGTAGTCTTGACGAACAGAAACAAGATTTAGAAAAGAGTTATGAGTTACCATTAACACATACACATATTAATACAGATATTTTTCCAATTAGTACTTATAAAACACACACAATATTTATTGATTCGAAAGATAGGAATACTCAATATTGGAATACTAATAATCCATTTCAATTTCCACTGGGGTCAGCTTCAATAACTGGACAAGATAGTACTCAACCAAATTCAATTAATCGTTCATTTTCTAATATACATTCTGTTAGTATTAAACAGATTATTATTCCAGATTACACAGTATATTATTCAACACAATATCCATATCTATTATTAAAAATTGAGGAATTTGGTTCTAATCTTAACGGAACAAATGATATCATTACAAATAGCTTCGGGTATTTATCACAACCAAGTACATCAAGTACAATAAACAATTATTTATATTATAACTATAGTGAAACAATGGATGTTGTTACCAATTATAATTTTCAATCAACTATGACTAAAATATTTTCACCAAGAATTGATTTATCCAAAATTACAATAAGCATATTAAATCCAGAAGGAACATTGATTAAATTTCAGTCAGCTGAATCTATTATTATTGAATTACAAATTACATGCTTCAGAAAGGATCTCGATAATAATATTATTAATAATCCAGCATAATTTCTAATCAAAAAAATGATACATTTGTTATTCAACACTTAAACACATCTCCGTTACAATCAATTAACTTAATTTTACTTAAATTATGAAATTGCATAATAAGTTACCAAATCAGTTACTTAATACTTATGTATTCAATAATATTACAAAATATTGTTCATATATTGACTTGTTTAATTCTCTTATTGCTACTTGTAAAGATACATACTCTTCTATTAAGTATTCACAACACAGTACAAAGAGACGATTACAAATACAGATTAAAATTATAAATACAATTATTTATCATTTTAATAGAAAAAATAAATTATATTCCGAAGGACCTAATATTAAAAATATTAAACTATTATCACCAGAATATTTTAAGATTAATATTGAACAAATTGCAAATAAATGTCCGGAATATGCTTATATATTTATTGTAGCTATTCACAAAATGGATAACATTATTAAAAATAATTATAATTTAATGAATATTGATACATTCTCAATAAAGGAATTACAAATCATACCAAGAATATTAAAAATTGAAACCAAAAATAAATATAATTCATATCAATATACTAATAACACAAACAAAATTACTATACATCAACCAATTGCTCTCTCGGATATATAAGTTATAACATATTAAAGACATAAGCTCTTTTTAACCTATTAATACATTTACGCATCTTTTCAGAATTTGAATCCCAAATACCATCAATTTTTTTTATCATATTGTTATCATCTACATTCAATATAAATGTAAATATATCAGATACAATACATTTTCTTTTTATATTTCTACCATTAATATTAATTTTGGACTTAAAAGATAGACCTATTCGTTTTTTTTCAGTATCTACAGATATTAGAGGCATGTTTTTCATAAATTCTGATGTTAATTTTATCCATGTATTTTCTAAATAGCTTATATATTTATTCCTTGAACCTTTATTTTTTATTCCAGGATAATTCCATGATAAATTTTCAGATATTGTTAAAGAATGTTTTGTTAGATTATTTTCTTTTAATCCATTCTGCATTGTATCTAAAAATTCTATACCCAACGATATACCATCACTTTGACTAAAACTTTTCTGTAAAATATAAGAACTACTCTCTATTATTTTAAGAATAAGTAATTGTATTCTCATTATATTTATTTTAGTATCTACTTCTTAAACTTCATAATAATAAAAATGATATTTATTTATTTAGACGTATTATTGCATCATCAAGAACTTACAAAAATAAAATGCAACTATTTTATATTGGTGTCGAAAATAATAAATATATAGAAATACAAGCATTCACACATCAAATTAAATATACTAAAGATATGATTGGAATATCTGGTAAAGGAATTATTAAAAGTACTAATCCTATTATAATTGAAATACCTAAAAAAAATTATATTTATGCATTCTAAATTACTAAATGCCACGTATCAAATTAAATCAAAATCATACAACTACACTTTATAATAGATATCCAAAAGTTTTTCAGGAAATTAAAGATATTGTAATTGATCCAAAAAATATATTGTCATTTGGATGTTCAACGGGAGAAGAATGTATTACAATGCAAGAATTATACTTTACAAATGCTAATATTGTTGGTTATGATATAAATAAACATATTATTCAGAATAATATTTTGCAAAATAAATTTAAAAATATTAATTATTATTTTTTTATAGATGATATTACACAACAGTTTGACCTTATATTTGCAAACACAGTCTTATGCAGAGTCCCTGATATAAGTATGTGTGATTCATGTTTATTACAAGAAGCTGCGACAGATAGATATGTTCCAAATATAGGACCCCATAAAAATTGCTCAAATTCGTATATTTATCCAAATTGTGGAAAAATATATTCTTTTCAATTATTCGAAGAAACATTAGAAATTATAGATTCACTTTTAAAAGTTAATGGATATATTTGTATATATAATTCAAAATATTTATTTACTGAAACAAATTTATTCAAAAACAAATATGAAATTATTCATACTAATTACAATTATCCTGGATTCATAGAACAATACTATAAAAACAATGTTCCTCTAAATGAAGAATATACATATTTTTTATTTAAAAAGAGGTCACATTAATTTATATTAATTATGAATTATAGAACAAAACAAGAAAAACAAGATGAAGTCAAAATTATTGTAAATAAATTAACTGAATTAAAATTAACAACTATATATGACCCAATACAACAATTATTTAAGTTATTAAAGGAATATATTCAAAATGATAAAGATATTAATATTAAAATACCTTTTCGAGAAATTAGAAAAACTATTATTGGGTGCTTACCTGTTAATAGAAACAAACAATGTTGGGTAAAATTAACTTCTGAATAAAAACGTTATAAATAGTTAATGGAAGACATTGAAATGACAGATAAAGATATTGATGATAGAATTGAAGCTATTGCAGAATTGTCAAGATGTTTTTATATTATAAATGCCTTTGTAGATGATTTAAATACCGAAAATGCAGAATTGATTCCAGAGGGAGCAGACAATTTTAAAAATTCTCTCTCAGTACTAAAAAATATACAAAAAAAGAGAAAAGATTCAGATGTTCCGGACGATGACCTCATTAAAACAGTTACATTCAAAAAACATAAAACAGAAGGAGCGGGTTCTATGTTTTCTACACCAGCAGCACCACAAGTACCAGTGCCTCCCAGACAATCTTACCTACAATTATTAGAAAATGCAGCATTATCACGTTTCAATCAATGTATTCAAAAACTTGATAATATCAAAAAAAGAATACAAAATAAACGTCTTAAAGAATCTTTATTTTTTTATTTTAATAAATATATTACAAGAACAGCAGGATTACATCTTGGAAATGTTAATATTAATAGAGCTGTTTTTTTAAGTTGTATTTTTTATATCATTTATAATGCAGTTGAAAGACAATATATCCGAATTAATGCAGAATTTGACGATTTAATAATGTTTTATGACTATTTCAAAAGTAAAAGTACTATTATACAATCTTTATCTCTTAATATAAAAAATATGATAGGTACTGATATATTCTCATTCTTTTTTCTTGGAGGATTACCTGAAGGACAATACGGAAGAATACCAGACTACTATGAAAATTTTACCGGAGCAATGGAATATCTAAATAATTCTGAATGGATGAGGGCTTATCTTTGGTTTTTGAGAAATTATAGCTCTTATTTATCTTCTGATATTACCAAAGAAGCTTTTGTAGATATGGCAAAACACCGATTCGCACAAGGTCAAGGACTTTTTTGGGCACTTCCGGAAGTAATTTTTAAGACCCTTGCTATGACTGCTATGTATTCATTTTGGGACAACAATATTGGGGTTGATCCACAACACATATACAATTATATAATTAATAATCTTAATTTACAAGATTTCAATATATTATATTCTATTATAAGAGGAGTAGATTCAATTAGAGAATTTTTTAATATTAATTCCGAATTACATGCAGAAATGATGGATATGGAACGTGAAGCTCAAGCAGTATTACCGCAAATTTTACCACCAGGATTACCTGCGGCTAATGCGAATCCACCATTTGCATTACCTCCACCAGTATTTGACGAACCACAGTTACGTATTTGGTATAGATTTAATGAAATTCATCATGATAGGGCAGCACAACTTCTAAATAGAATGTTGCATGAAGTTAGAAATGCACATGAACGTGGAGCACAATTATTTTCGATGAGAAATTCACCATTACGTATGGTTCCTAATGGACAAGCTATTCAAATTAATAATCTTATTGGTTCATTTGTCACAGGAACAAATGTAGATAATATATTAGATGATCTTGATGCAGCAGCTCTACCACCTTTACCTGGTCCAGGAGTTGTTATTCCTTTACCTCCATACGACCGTAATGTTGCTGATACGAAATACGGAGGAAACAAAAAAACAAAAACCAAAAAGAAATATAGAATGAAAGTTAAGTCAAAATCAAAAAGACAAACATCAAAAAAGCCAAAATCTAAATAGAGTTTATTCGGATTTTTCAAATTCTGAATTTTCAATATTTTTGTTATAACAATGGAAAATATATAAAGAATCTTTAAATTTTTTTCTACCATATGGACATTCATACAAAAAAGAGTAAGAATAATAATATGCAACCAGATATAACAATGGTTGTTGCATATTTCTTAAGATAATGTCTTAATTAAGTAAATTCTATTTACATTATTACGTTTATGATATAAAAATGATTATGACCAATATATTTTTTTAATAATAAATCGTTAATGAATAATTATAATGTTACTGATATTAAAATAATATGTATTCAAAAAAAACTTAATTTAATTACAAAAACAAAAGATAACTTTCAAAGTTATGAATTTATATTAGAAGTGTATGATTTGAATTATAATATTCTGTTTAAAACATTTCAATATGGAATCTCAAAATATATAGTTGAAAATAGAGCTTGTGCAAATTGTATTAAATATTTCCGAGAGAATACGGAAAATATAAATTATTTAAATGAATCTTTACACAACTTACAGTTATGATTTTTGAAAATAGAGTATATGTTGATTATGATATCCTATATTTTCTAAAGTTGTTGTGTTTTTCAATACCATTTTTTCTTTACCCATATCATCAATAAAATTATTCATATCAATATTTTGTAATTTATGAACCTGCTCACGCACAGTAGGATTATTTTTGAATTTAAACGATTCTTTAAAATAGGCTTTATCTTTTCTTAATTTGAAATCGGCACTGTATGTAAATTTTTTAAATTCAACTGTTGATTCCGTAATACGATTTTTAAAATATTTTTGAGGATTTATTCCCAAAAATGGTGAAGCGGCATCAAGTATTGGATCAAATTTTTCTAAATCTACTACATGAACAATAAACCAGCCCTTAGGTTTTAACCATTTATAAATATTTTTTCTAAACTTTTTAGAATTAACTGAATAAATTGTAAAATAATAACACATTATATGCGTAAAGGAACTTTTCATAAATAAATCATCTTCATTAATATCATTTTTTATAAGTCTTACTGATTCATCTCTTTTACCAATTCTTTTTTTTGTTTGTTTTAGCATAGGGGAAGATTTGTCAATTCCAGTCAATTCAATATTAACTATATTTTCGTCAGACAACCATCGTAAATGGTCACCACCACCACATCCAATATCTAACAATGATGGTTTTATGTAATCTTTTACATCTGTCTTATTAATCATATCTTCTATTTCGTATTTTGTTCTATTTATTATTTGATCTGATATTAAAGTAGTATAAACGGGAGCATAAAATTTGTCATAAGCAGAACCTTTTATATGAACTGTTTGAACTGGATTCGTAAATGATTCATTGCTAAAAAAAACATTATATACAATACAACTTATGATTACCACTATTAATATTATTAATATACAATCTCTCATTAAAAACTATATACATTTTTTTTATTAAGATTTTATTAACCATTACCAAAACGAATTGTTAATAAATTCGTTTTTTTTGAATATATACCAAAATAACTTGAACGAAATATTATTTTCAATGTATCTTTTCTACTATGTTTTATTAAATCAATCAAATTGTATAAACTCTTATTGCTTGGTATATTTTCTTTATAATCAAATATTTTATTCTTAACAGAATCACCAATTGCGCTTGCAATCATTTTATTTGGTAAATGTGACTTTAGAATTTTCTCAAGATTTAGAATTAACTCATTATCCATGGATATACATTCTATTTTTTCTTTTATAATACTCTCTAATTCTTTACTTTCATTATTTATTTTGCTTATTCTGTCTCTAACACTGTCACCAAATATATCTCTCATAAGTGGGATTAATTCTCTTCGAACACGAGTACGTGTAGCCATTTCAAATGAAGTATCTTTAAAATAAGGAACATTATATTTTTCTGAAATATTCAAAATTTTTTCTTTGTGTATCCCTAATTCAATTAATGGACGATATATATTTACGTTATTAATAAGACATTTTGATGTCATGCCACCAATATCATACCATAAAAATCTATTACCATTGCAAGTACCACTATTGAATAAATTCATTAAAATATTTTCTTCTATATCATCCAAATGATGCCCCAATATTACTGGAATTATTTCATCAGTTTTATCTTTCATTAATTCCAATGTTTTTTTATAATTTTTATAACGCATTTCCTTGGAATATGCTTCCCAATTAACGGAAGAGGTATCTTCTTTATTTATACTATAATAATGAAAATTTACATTGTATTTTTCGCAAAATTTCTTAAGATATTGTGCCTCTGCATTTGATTCATTTCTTACATTATAATTTAAATGATATGCATCAAAATCAATATGACCATGATCTTTCAAATATATTAGAAATAAACACAATACCATACTATCAACACCACCACTCAAGCTTAACAAAACTTTAGAATATTTACATACGTTTGATGCAAATTTTTTAAAATAATAATTATTTTGTATATTTTCAAATTCTAAATTGGCTTTCTTTATACATTTTTCATCTAATATTTCGCTATTAAATACTTCACCATTATCATTGTATTTTAGAACTTTATTATTTCTCAACCACGATTTATATCTTTTTACTGTAGTTTTTTTCAATTTTTCGACATAGCACATATCATTAAATATTAAACTATAATTTGTATATAAATTCAGTACTGTCTTTATTCGACTTTCATTGGGCCAATGGCGCAGTACCAAACTTACAAATAATAATTCAAAACGACTTTCTGGTTTATATTTATTAAGAAATTTATACGCATATTTTAATGCATATTTTCCATATTTAATGATTTTTTTTGTATCATTTCTATAAATATGTCGTGCTACTTGATCGCATAATATTATTCCATTAATTAAATCATATTTTTCAGTCAATTCATTTTCATAGTTATATGAATGAAATAATTCTCCAAAAGTTGCTTTTATCATTTCATCATTTTCTATAGATGATTTGAACCATATATTTGGGCCATATGATTCCCAGATTTTACTTGGATTTATATTCATATTATTTTTATTAATGTAGAATATCATTTCATCATTTTTTTATTATAATTGCACAATTTCATTATAACATTTAAATGTTGTTGTTAATTCATTTTCTTTGACCATTCGTAAATGAGCTACATGACTATTTAAAAAATGTTCATCATCTTTAGCTACTTCATAACTACATAAATCAAGTGTATCACTCATACCATTGAATGACACTTCACCTAAAGTTGTATCATCAACATCAACAAATTTACAATCATATATGTGAAGAGATTCATTCCACCGCATAAAATATAAATGGGGAGAACATTTACCATCTTTGGGAATTTCAACATCTTCTTCTTGACTTGATGTTATTATTTTCCAACTTTCTGGATCAGTATATCTTGATATTCTACCTAAAACAACTTTTTTATCTTCACTTACATATTGCGGCTCTTCAATTCTATAATAATGACCAAATGTTTGAACACCTCGTCGTTGATCCGCATATATTATATTTACTGTTGTTTTGTAAATACCAACTATATTTTTATAAAAATCCATTTACATTTGTATAATAAATTACATTTAACTTAAATTTAGATTTCAGCATAAGAAATACTTTCTAAATCATCCATACTTGAACCACCTCTTAAATTAGGAGGTGGGATGTCAAATGATACTTTATTTGGATTATCAATATTGCTACTTACACTACCCAAATTTACAGTAGAAGCATTTAGACCATCTAAATCTATAGTTTTTATTTCAGAACCACCAGTTACAGATGGTTCAGGAGCGGGTGCGGGATTATGACTTAATGTGGTTGTTGGTACAATACTATTTAGTGGGACTTGTTCTGTGCTTGGAACTACTGGAACTGGTACTGGAGATGAAACAGTTGGAGGAAAAGAGGGAGTAGTTACAGGGGAAACTACCGCTGGTGTCGAAAAAATGGGATCAGTTGGTGAAACAGCACCAGGAATATTAACGGGTGCAGGAACTGGAGGAGGAACTGGAACAGGTGCGACATTTGGAACAAATGGTAATATACCACCAGGTACTACTTCTGTTGATGATGGGGCTGGTGTTATTTCAGTGGGCATTGTTGTTGATTGTCTATCAATGGAAGATAATGATTGCATTGTGTTAGAAATATCTCCAAAATAAGTGTCTCTATTGGAAGAAGGATTCATACTAAAACCACCTTTCATCCCTTTACTTTTTTCATTTATAGCATCATTATCTGTATTTTCAGTTTCTATATAATCACGAACATGTTCCACTAATAATTCACGAACTGGTAACATATCTTCAATTGTTTCTTCTATTGATTTTGACACTCTTTCTTCGCAAGTATTATTATTTTGCTGAAAATCACAAGAATTATTTGTGTCTTTAAATAAATAAGCATATTTCCATAATTCACGAGCAACATTTATAAACGATTGAAATACAAAATTTTCAATTGAGGGTAATTTCAATTCTGATTTTTTATTTGAATTGTGATGCTGAATTACCAATAAGATTTTTGTATGAATTATAAATACAGCTTGAAGAAGTTCTTCCATATAATCACACCTTGCTTGAGCTATTACAGAACTTGTAAATTGTTGTATCGTTAAATCATCCCACTCAGGAATCTTTTCTAATCTACTCTGGAAATAAATTAAAATTTGGTCATCTTCATGCATATTGACACATTCGTCCTTTACTTCTTTTAATATACTGAAAATTTTTTTGGTAAATGGTGTTTTTAATTTTCTAACAAGTCTTTGTGTATATTCTTTTTTTGCATCGGATAAACATGCTGCATCGTACTTTTCCATTTATATTTGTAATGATATTATTATTTTTAATATTAATTGCCAATAGATAACATATTCCCAGATATCATATATATTGAATTTTGAGTTTCAAGAATAAAATCGGAAATTTCAGAAGACGAACCACTTATCTTATACATGTTTTTTAAAGGAGAAGTATATTCTTCGGGATTTTTGTATAAAAATTTGTCACCATCCCCACCATCTTTGGCTATTTTGCAATCTTTTTCATAACTACTTACATAATAATCCATGCATATTGGTTTATCCAGTTTTATAGACATTTCGGCAGCTTTTAACATAGCATTTCCTGATGGTAATACAGACATTTATATATTTATATATATTATCCAAATGAATTAGCATTTAACGCATTTAAATATATACTGAATTATTCAATTATTATGGAGTCAAAAGGACACTTACTATTAAATTCACTACTTGAATATTTCGACGAAAAAATAAATATGGAATCCTTGATTGAAATACTACAGGACCAATCATTAGTTTCATTAAGAATGATTGATTGGTTTGTTACAAAACATTCTAAAGCAAATGGATTGCAATATGATGTTCGCGGAAAGCCATTTAATGTATATGCTAACTATAAATCACAACTTAAAGCATACTCTAAACGACAATTAGACCCTTTCTGCAGAAGAGATAGAGTCGTATTACAAAAACATAATTCAAAAATTGTTACGACAATAGGTCAAATGAATTTCTTTAGATGGGCTATAGAAAATCTTGTTTTAAAATATATTTATGACAATTATGATAACCTTATAAAAGATATGAAGAAAGAAAATAAAAAAGGTAATTCCAGAAAAAAAATCACTAATAATCATAATAAAAGATCATTTACAAAAAGTAATATTTCAATGACGCTTACATTTGATTAAATTCTTTTTCTATATTTTTATACATTTCAAATAATGAATTTAATTCTATTTTTTTATTTTCTATAAAATCACACAGTTCGCTCATTATTCTTAAATAATCAAATTCATTTAGTTTCAGATTTTCAATATTGTATTCTTTATAGAATTTTAATAATTTTTTATCATCTAAATCATTTAATACATCAAAATTACAATTGTTTTTTTGCAATATTAAGGTTATCAATATTATAAATGAAAATAAACCAACTATATTACCATTTATGTTAAAATTATGTATATGTTTTTCTAAAAAGCCCTTTATCATAATCTTGCTTAATTCATCCAATTCATACATTATTTATACTATCAAGAAGTTTCTCTCGAATTTTACGTTTTAAATTTAATTTTAATTTAGGCAAATATAAATCACTTTCTATATCCAATAATGCCCACACAGTTACACCAAATATTACAGATACTATTATGGAAACATATATATCCTTCGTTGAAGCAAAACATATTGCAAATACTACTAACCATTTCATAAACTTATATTTAAAAACACCTTGTAATATAGTCTGCACATCATTCACAAGATACGAGGAACCTAAATTGATTAGCAAAGTTATAAATGCGTTTATCCATTTACTTTCAACAAGTTCAATCATATCTTTCATAATATTTAATTTTTTAACTCATTTACTATATTTATTTGACAAGATATTTGCAAATTTTTATTAAAGGCATAATCACTTTTTGTTTCTTCGTTAAAATATACTTCCTTATTTCGTATATCAAACTCGGTTTCCAACTCTACTCCGTAAAGATTATCATTTATATATTTTATATTACTTATTACATGTTCTGTTTTCGCTAAATTAGAAAGGTTATCGGGAATCATTGCAATACTGTTTTTTACAGAACTGGATTCTGTTAAATCGGTCTTACTAAATATTTCTATTGTTTTATTTAATTGTGAATAAACTATTAAATTATTGGCAGCGACATTACAAAATATATTATTATAACTATTATTTACTGCAAATTCCATTGGTAGATTAAATAATTGCACTGAATTTCCTGGATCGTATAATTCAATTATATTTATGGATTTAGAACCACCCAAAGTTGTTATGTATAAACTATATTCATCAAAATATAAACCACAAGGATTCTCGACAACACCTATTATTGTTATAGGTATTAGAGAACTATTATTAGCTCTATCTATTTCATAAACTATTATACTTTTTGTACTATAACAACTTACAATTATTACGTCACGAACACCAGAATATACTATTTCTCTTGGATTTATTAAAGCATCGTGCTCATATGTATTTAGTAATAAACCACGACACTTATCTACAATATCCAATTGAACTATTTTATTTTCTGAATAACATATTCCATAAATATATGAATTGGTTTTCTCTATTATACCAGAAGATATACCACTTAGATTAGTATCTTCGAATTTTGATATAAATACTGGTTCTATTACATTTCTAAAATCTATTAAATGGCAATCATTATAAGATAATAAACATCCAAATTTATGTAATTGAGAATAAACTATACAACGTAAATTTTCTTTAAAACTATCTAAAATATACTCTCTTTCAAATGCCAAATTTTTTATAATTACTATTTTGTTTGGACATACAATTAATATTGCATTTTCATCTTTTATATATACAAGACTTTCAGAATACACAAAATAACCATTTATTGTGTGACTTACTTCTAACGATGTAAGATTTATTACATATAAACTATCGGAAGTTAAACAATAAATTAAATTATCAGTTTCATTATAAACTAAATCTATTACATAATTTAATATATTATCTGGTCCAAATGATACATTTGGACCTACCGGTTCTGGTTCAGGTTCCGGTTCAGGTTGAGGTTGTGGTTCAGGTTCAGGTTCAGGCTCAGGTTGAGATTCCGGTTCTGGTTGAGGTTCCGGTTGAGGTTCTGGTTCAGGTTCAGGCTCTGGTTCAGGGGGATCTATATACCATAATGCAGATATATAATTTTCAAAAAATACAATATTACTTCCAACAATATTTAATTCGGATGTATTTATACTAAGACCTTGAGAACCGTCGGAATTTGTTGTATTTATATCAAGACTGTTACATGGATTATTAAAACCATAACTATTATCTAAACAATAAAAAGATGATATGTAATAAATTATTCCTTCTACCATACAATATTGAAAATTAACCACAAAATTTTCAGGAGCCTCTCCTTCAAAACTTAATCCACTTCCAAATACACTATTTATTACATATGGTCCATAGGGATTTTCGGGTTCAGGCTCAGGTTCCGGTTCAGGATTCATTAATTCAGGTTCGGGTTCCGGTTCTGGTTCCGGTTCTGGTTGCGGTTCAGGTTCTGGTTCAGGTTCCGGTTGTGGTTCAGGTTCTGGTTCCGGTTCTGGCTCAGGTTCAGGTTCAGTTAGACCACTTATTATTCCATTGTAACTATTTCCATTTAAAAATACACCTTGTACTGTTTGTGCAAATTCAACTATTACATTGTCACTATTATCTATGCTAATATCTATTACATTATAAGAAGTACCACTACTATCTTCTATTAATATATCTAATACATCGAATTTTGATATCATAAAATCCCACAATTCAGACAAAATACTATACTGAAAAGAAGCATATACGGACCAACTTCCATTTAATGGCCCGGTATAACTTAAAGCACTAAATAATATCGGAGGACGCACGGGTTCTGGCTCAGGTTGAGGTTCTGGTTCTGGTTCTGGCTGAATTTCACCAGTAATCAGAGCATCGTAACTATTTCCATTTACAAATAAGCCATGAACAGCGCCCATTTCTTCCGTAAAACTTACAATTACGTTATCATCTTGATTTACAATTACTACATTAGACGCTGTGTAAGTGATATTCCCATTAGTTATATATAAATTTATATTTGAAAGATTACTTGTTATTTTATCCCAAATATTTGATATTATACTATACTGAAAATATCCATTAAATGCAAAACTACCATTATTTAAACCACCATAACATATTACGCTAAAAGACTGTGATGCTATCTCAGGTTCGGGTTCAGGTTCAGGTTCAGGTTCTAATTGATATTCGCCACTTGAATCCAGCATAATTGCAAAATAATTTAATGGACCGGTTAAACCTATATTATTACTAAAAGAAGATATTATTGCATCTTGATAAGTTACCATTGAATTATCATCTACATCCTCAGACATACTAATTAAACTCATTAAAGAATCATTTTCGATAGATATCCAATTATAGTTTTTGGTATAACGATATGTTACACTTGCGACCATTTTAGATGCCTCAAAACCACGCAAATAAAACTCTAAATCATATCGTACATCAGTTATATCATTCAACATATCAACACTTATTTTGGAAAATTCTAAATTAATTGTTTTCTCTTTACGACCTACCTTCTCTTCATGTTTTTCTATACTTTCTATTAAATTATTTTTTATATATACATTTCCATAATAAATTAAACTACCAGGTATAGTTTTTTCAACTGTAAATAACCCTATACCATTATTATCTATTTTTAGTCCTTTTATAAAGACTTTTCCGGTTTTGTCTTGTATTGGTATATTTGTACTTTTCTCACATATGTCTATACTTTCTAATTCTTTCATATCAATATAAATAGTATCACTCGTTTTCTCATATTTATAACATTCAACTAACTTATTATCGTTACAATTTTCATTTATATATTGAGAGTTTTTATTTACAATATAACCACAAGTTTCTAAATATTCTATTTTACTTTTAGATATTTTACCACTAAACAAGTCATTGTCACTACATAATAAAAAGATTTCATTATCATAATTAGTATTGTTTATATCACATAATATATTGATAAATTCCTGTAATAAAATATATAAAAAAAAATCTACATTACAACCTTTATTTATATATTTATTAAATTTTTTATTTATTTCCAAACGTCTTTCTTTTAAATATATTTTAAATGGTATTGAATCACTATTCATAGAAGTTTCTTTTATTCTTATTGAACATTCTGCCAATTCTTTTATTTCATCAGCATAATCAATTATTATATTTTTCAATATTACCTTCACATAATCAATTGTTTCGATTAATGATTTGGAAACTCCACTTTCATAGATTACATTTAATGTATAATTATTAATTCGAGATTCTTTCTCTATAAGAGCATCTAATTTTTCTTTTTGTAATCTACGTTTTAAAAAGATTTTTTCTTTACTTACAAGCCGATTTAATAATAAATTATCTTTTAAATCTTCATTAAATATATTAGTACATATTTTTAAATAATCATAACATATATCCTCCGATATATCAAAATATATATGATTATATATTCCTTTACATAATATTTGACATTTTTTATAACTTTCTGATTTTCGAGAATCGTTTTCATTTATTATTTCAAGTTTTTCTGTTATAGAACTTATTAACTTTTTTATAAATTCAAAACTTATATTTATTTCATTCGTTTCTTTGAAAATTTGTAATGATAACTTATGAGATATTAATGACGAAGTTATTTGTTTTTTATATATTGAATTTAAAGATACATATAATCCTTTTATAATGCTATTTATTTTATACGCCCACAATCCCATTTTCATATCTTTTTCCACTATATAATCACTTTTTAATTCAGATAATCCTAATATATTGCAGAGTTTATCATAGATATTATCTATTTTTTCTATGTTTTCGATTTTTACACTTTCTTTGAAAATATATACTACATAATCTGTTGCTAATGTTGTTAAGGGATTTATATATAGTTTTTCTATTCCAGGAATCCAGATTCCTTTCAATTGAATTATGTTATCACATTCATATGTTGTATCATATCCATTATCCGCAGAAGCTATTAACGCAGATGTATCATGTTTTATACTGGTTTTTAATACACCATATTCATTTGTTACACCGGAAGCCACTCGTTTGCCTTTTAGATTACGAATTATTATTTTAGAATTAATTATATAACCATCCATAACATTCAAACTTAGGTTATAATTTGACATTAAGTCCCCGGAAGGGCTGTAAGAATCAAATCGAAACGTGGCTTCTTTTAATTCCAGTATGTCGCCAATTGTAAAACCATTTGGCACATTAGTTGTTATTAGTTCTAATCTACCAATATTATTAATAAACGCACGAGTTATTGTTATTTTGTCCAAATTACTATCCAAATCTATTACAGAATTTTTTATATTAAATTTCAATCCTCTTAAATTTATATTGGAGGGAAATTCTATAATACTATTTGATGCATATGTATAAGAATTAGGGCTTGTATCTTTTAAATTTAATACAAAACTTACATCTTTATTATCTATTATACCCGTTGGGATATGATATCTACCAAAACCAGTTAATTCATCCAAACATATCATAAAACATTGATTAAAATGTGATAAAGAATTTATTAAATTAACAGGAACTTCTAATCTTAAACTTGTTATTTTTTTTACACTTTTTAATCTATTGCTAAATACACAACCAACATCACCAGAATATACTACTTTCTTACGTCCTATTATTTCACCATATCCACTATTTGAATCATATGATGGATATGATATACCATTGAAACTAAAACCACTATCATTTGGTTCATCATTCAGATCATTTAGATTATTTTCGTATATTGGGATTCCTTCATCATAACCATCAACACCGGTTGCACCGAATTTTAGTCGAAAATTCCATATATTTTCCGAAGATCTGTCAATATCTTCTGTTGTAAATACAATATATTCGGAACGAACAACAGATTCATCTGTTTCCACATTATCATATTCAGGTGGTATTTTTAAATAATCTGAACTTATTTCCATTACATTCCTTTTCTTTTTTTAATTTTTGAATTAACCACAAAAAATTTTATATTAGGTATGTATGAATTAGAACTTACTAAAAGCTTAGGAAGAACTGGAAATTGTATGATATGTATTATTACTGCTATTTTTTTCTCTCTTAAACAAAAAAATATTAGTAAGATAACTTTTCCTTCTATGTTGTGGCAATCAAATGCACTATTACCTAAAAATAATACTTCACCAGAACAACATATTATTAATTCCTTTGATATATTTTTAGATGTTACAGAAGGGGATAATATTAATACTACAAAACCCAAAACCGTAAGAAATCTTACATGGAATGCTCAGAAGAATAAATTTGAATCATGGTTTATTGGATTTTATACCGGTCAGGTATCTTTCCGTGATAGATTAGAAATTGTTCAGAAATATATATATCCATTATTCAATATTACTCCACAAATATTAGATGAAAACGATTTGGTTATTCATATTAGAAGTGGGGATATATTCAATCAATGTCACTATGCATACATACAACCACCTTTATCATTTTATATAGAAGTTATATCATCAAAAAAATGGAACAATATATATATACTTACAGAAAAGAATAATAATCCATGTATTCAAGTATTAAAAGATAAGTATCCAGCCATTATTACATTTAATACTTCAAATAATAGAACTGGAGGTAATGGATTTGGATTTAAACACGACCTTCAATATTTACTTGGTTCATATAATTATGTACCATGTCAATCATCTCTATGTCCTTTAATAATACAACTTAGTAAGACTATTCAAAATATATATATACCTTCATATATGTTTTCTACAAAGGGAAAACATGGAATACGAGAACATTGTACCTGGTGGTCTAAAGACCTTTGTACAAAATTCAAAAATTTAAATAATAATTCAAATATTGTTACTTTTAAAGAATGTCATTATAACTTTATAGTATATAATTATGACAAATATATAGATACACAAGACAAAATTTTTGATTATAGAGAACAACATAATAAAGATTATCTTATTACATACAAAAACGTATAAAAAAATCTGTGAATTTTTTACAATATTATAAATACATTCAAACATTAATAAAGAAAATGGACGAAAACTTTGTTAATTTTATTTATTTTTTAACTGTTGGAGTTCCGCCAAGAAACATGTCATCTAATCACAAATTAGTTGATGCTATTAACAAAATTTTACTACTTCTTTTGGGTAATAACTGTCATCAACATAAAAATATATTATTTTCCGAGGAACATATTCATTCATTACATGATAAAATTGATAATATTTCTCTTTTATATAAACAAATTGTTATTAAATATTTTACAGAAAGGAAACAATTTATAGAATTATCTAATGAATGTAGAAATATGAAACAAATTTTATACGAATCAGGCTCAATTAAAGAAGTACAGTTATTATATCCATCATATAAAAATTCTGTTAAAAATCATTCTATGTCTTTATCTGCATTAAATGGTAATGGCTCAGGAGCAATTGTTAATATTGAAAAAAATAAAGTAGATGTGGTTTTTCCTGGAAAAAACTATAGATTCACAGATAATATTGTTGGATTTCATAATAATTCTACTTATATATTTAAAATTATTAGTCTCGATAATACTACTATGGATGACCATATTACACCAACACACTGGAATATTCCACTTCATACACAAATTTATAGATTCTTTTTCCCACATTCATACGATACAGAACAAATTAAGAAAACTAAAATACTAATAGAAACAAAAGGTATAGAATATGTTATTGACTTATATGTTTCCACTTACTTATTTAAATATAATAAACTTATTCAAAATCCATCTTGCTCTAATGAAATATCACCAACCAACAATTGACCACGTACCATGCCAACTCTCACATCATAAATGTGATATGTATTTGATATATAAGGACAATAACAATTAAACGTTTTTGATATATCCCCAAATATTTTATTAAATTCATATCTTATTTCTTTTAAGTTTTCTAAAATTAATAATACATCATTCACATTATACTTTAGATATTCTAAATTCCATAATTTTCTTAATATATTATCCAGTAATACAACATAAGTCTCCAAATATTCAATTATTTTAGAACTTATATAATTCCTTATATATCTACGTCTTAAACGAATCTTACTATTTTCTTCTAAACTATTGTCTAATATATAACTTATCATTATATCAGAATTATTATCAGATACATTATTCCAATATGGGATTTCGTCATGTATTATACTATCCAATCCACGTAATAAAGTCTTTAGTATCACCCTCATTGGATTCCGCTTTTCCTTTATATTAAACTGTTTTATTATATCTGGTCTATATCGTTTTATATGTACAGAACATACTTTATACAACTTATTTTCACGAATAACAAAAGGAATTAGATCATAATTATAATTATGACACTCGACATTTTCCTTTTCTAATATACCATTCTTTTCTCTCAAATATTCGTAATAATGAGGATTATGGATGCGACCTTCATCAATTTTTCCACTTTTCCATGAAAAGGCTGTCTTGCAATTTATACAAAACATCTGATCACAACCACCCTCTATTTTAGATATTGCACTATCACAACATGGACATCTCATATAATTTTCACATATTAATTTTATACTCTCTAAATTATTAGAATCACATACATGATTTTTTTCAAAAATTATTTCATTACATTTTTTACAACTTTCGTATCCACATACTAAACATATATTGTTCTCTAATAAACCATTACATTCTTTAGAACAACAATACTTTATATCAACTTTTATACCCCCACTCCATTTTATTTCTCGCAATTCTTTTCTTAAACCACGTGTTATTACTCTTTGAATAGATATTCGAGATAATATTTCATGCTTTTCTTCGAAGGGGGGGTCACTATTTTCATAACAATCAAGCAAACTTTTCAATATAATACATGAACTACGTAATTTATCCTGTACTTTTTTACGTTTTAATTCTATTATAGCGGAATTAGCATATTTGGATATTTGGGATTTCTCATTTTCAAATAGCACTCTTCCAATATGTTTCTTATACTCCTTTAAAAACATATTTTGAAATGAATCAATTATATAATCATAACACCATTCTTTTTTACAATTCATGCATTTGGCAAGTTCCATAGACAGTAATATGTACTTCTGAGCACACTTTTGACAACATTTATATTTACAATATAAACATTTTATTTCACTATTTACACTACGCTTATTACAGATTGGAGATATTATATCACAGCATATATTACATTCCATTAATATACTTTTTACAATTTACACTTATTACGATATTACACAATTTAATGGACATTTTAATGGACATCTTTTTATATTAGTTTCTTCAATCTCTTCATTCTCTCCATAAGGATTTGTATCAGTCACTGCATTGGCATACTCTATATCACTTTCTGACCTTTCCGTATTAAAAGGATTTGTTATTCTTCTTGGAATTTCAGGAGGGATATAACTTCCAGTACTTTCATCTAATACTAAATTTGGAAGCTCGCGCTCTAAATTTGTATTAAACATATTCATAACACTACGATTGTCCATTTCAATTAAATATTTACTCTCGTTGTCAGACATTCGTCTATAATTAGATTCACTCATTCCTTCCATTACAATTTAATATATTTTTCTTTTTAAATAATTCCAGTTACAAAAAAATGACATTTTATTTGTTCCAATACTTTGTATTCATAATTAACATGAAATATGTCATCAATTACATCAAAAATTAAAGGATTCGATTATTCATTGGAATACTTAGACAATACACCTATTCAAACATCAACAATTAATATTTCAAAGCCATTTCAAGTTCAGATTTCGAAAATTAAAAATACAAATATTCAACTACACTCTAAATTTGAAAAATTCTTATTTAGTAAAACTAAATGTTAATAATATAATGATTGAAATCATTCGAAATAATTCTCGTATTTGGATAGGACAAAACGATTTAGATAATTGGAATATTATAGATAATTCAAAACCAGATTCAATATGGTTTCATTTGAAATCATTTCCATCACCACATGTTATTATACAAAATCCAGAATATTCTAAGGAGGAAATATCAGAAGCAGCTAATTTATGTAAAAAATATTCTAAATTTAAAAATTTAAAAAATTTAAAAATATCTTATTGTAAAATTAGTAATATCAAAAAATCAGAAAAAATTGGTTCGGTAGAATTTATTAGTAACAGACAAGTTTCATATATTAAAATTTAAAAAATCATAACACACAATACAATCCAACATTTTTTTAATAGTCATTATGATATTCAGAAATTACATGAACACTTCTTAATGGTAATTTATTAGATAATAATATATAAGACAGTGTATCCGTTTTCCATCTTTTTTTCCATTTTTTATATTGCAAATAGTTCCAAATTACATTTTGTATTAAATACAAATCATCAAAATTTTTTATTGAATATTTCCAAAGTCTCATACATTTATTTTTTTTATCATTATACCAATAACTATCATCAAAATGATGTGTTTCCAGTTTATACAATTCTTCATAAGCCAATGACATGGGACGTTTCTCTTCTTCTATAGAATCCATATAATCATCATCATGAACGAATTTTGTTTTTGCACCATTTAAACTCACAGTACAATTAATCCCGGAATAATCACGAACTCTCCATCTTTCACAAATAATTGTATCGTATCTAATTTCGCTTATATATGATATGATATTATCTTTAATTTTAGTTAGTTCGCTCATTTTATTTTTATATATTTCATATTTCTTTAACCACTCAGTATTTCTCTATTTTGGAATATATATAATATCATTTTTATAAATATTGTATTTTTTGCATAAAAAAAACAATACTTTCATATAATGAAAGATACAGAATATATTAAAATTTTAAAGAAATATGATAAAAATTTAGCTAAAAATATTAAAATTATAGAAAATCAAGTTTTTAGTCATTCTTCAGAATTAGATGATATTCAATCTGCTATTGTGAAACCAGAAGAGTTTTTTAAAGCTTTATCATTATATTCATCTATTAAAAATGAAAATGATATCCCACCAGATACATTGGCACATGTCATTAGTGTAATCATTATTAAATCTCCATTTATTTGCAAAAGTGAGATCGGACAAAAATGGTTAGAACATTTTGATAATTATTATTTAAGTGCTATTGATAAATCACCTGGATTAAAAGATAAAACTAAAATCACTTATAAAAAAACTATAGAAAACATTCAAAATTCAGTTTGGAAAATTGATGATAAAGACTGTAAAGATAATACATTATATACAATACTTCACAATCCTAATTTGTTTTTTCATAAACTTAATATATATGCTAAAAAAACTAAGGGAAGAATTTCAAGTGAAGGAAGAAATAATTCAACTGGATTAGGAGAACATTCTAAAGATAATATTACATCACCACTTGTTGCATTGTTTATACATAATCAATCATTTCAACGAGACCATTATGATTTATACAAAAAATGGGTTGAACACCAAAAGCTTCTTAGAAAACCGATAGATGATAAATATCTTACCAATGAACCCACTGAAAGGCAAAAAGCTGCATTTGTACCATATGAAGATGTTGTTAAAATTAGAAATAACCTTGAAGATGGTTCATATGAAAGACTCCTAATTTCCTTATATACTGATATTCCACCAAATAGATCCGATTTTCATGATACTAAAATATACAAAATAAAGCCACATAATAAAGATAACACAAATTATATCATATTTAATTTTTCAAAAAATAATCCCAAAGGTACTCTTATTCTAAATAACTTCAAAACATCTAATAAATATGGTACCAATATTATAGATTTACCAAAAGAAACTCTTACACAATTACATTTGTCATTAGAAAAATATCCAAGAGATTATTTATTTATTTCGACATCGACTCAGAAACCATATAATACAACTAAACACCCAGAAAAAAATTTCAACGCATGGGCAAATAGAACCCTTAAAAATATTTTTAATAAAGATTTCACTCTTACAATGTTAAGACATATATACATTTCAAGAAGAGACCTTAAGCTTGAAACATTACCAGGAACAGAAAGAAAAATTATTGCTGATATTATGGGACATTCTCTTGAAAGACAAGGCATGTATTCTTTCTTTGCATATCTTAATAAAATTAATAAAGACAAGACATAATTATTTTGTAAATATTAATTATGGAAAACCATATTATTCTAAATAAAATACATAAACATCACTATTGTATCTCTAAATATCCAATACTTCTATACTCAGAACATAAAAATCCTAATGATATTGATTTTCAAACACAATTATTTTCAAAAGAATTTAATACAAATAATCAAATTAATACATTACATTTTATGATTACATCTGCTGTTACATCTTTCAATATAAAAAAACCATTATATATATTACAAGACATTGACAACTTTATTGAAGGATTTATTTATTTTCAATTTATCAATAAGCAAGACTATCATAATTATTTATTAGAAAATTGGAATGATGAACAATTATGTAAATATCAAACTCAGATATTATATAATTTTGGATTCCCTACTAATTTTAAATCATCCATATACTTTATGATTCACAATTCACAAAATCATCTTATTGCGCATACAATACCTACATTTAATAATAAAGATATTATAAAGAATAAACAAAAATTTATTACAGTTAGTGATCATAATCAAAGAAGAATTCATTTATATAATATTTTTCAAAAAAAAGGGACGTGGCAATCGAATCCATATTTCGGTAATTACAATTACTCACAGTCTTTCAACAAAAAAAATAATACTATTTCATTTTATAAAAATCAAGATACTATTATTTCAGTTAAAGGTCATTGGATACAATTCAATAATTTTAAACAATCAAATTATTTTTTTGCATTTGCCATAGGACATAAAATGGCTATTCTTGCAAACAATTATAATGCACCAAAAAAAATTTTTTTGCTTGCTTCAAATCATGATGATTTTTATATTAATAATACGACCTCTGTTTTATTATACAATAATAATCAGGATTTACAATATGATGATTCATTCATTACATCATTCTATATGAATACAAATGTTAAACAAGATTTTAAATATTATAGACTCGTTATTAATGACATTTATTTTGATAATCAACATAATCAATCAGTACATATTAATCAAATTCTATTTAGTCTATGATTAGTTTTTACATATATTAAATATATTACATCAGAATTATTACAATGATATTTTTTTTAATGAGTTAATATATTTATTATTTTTACATTAACATTAATGTAATGGAAAAACAAAATATTCTATATCAAAATATTGTTTCCGGTTCAGATTACATTAAAATGCCTCACTTTAAAGCACAAGCATTCTTACAATATATATACGATAGCAGTGGGATATACATTTATACAAATGGATTACCGAACTATATTCCATCATTATTTGGTAATCAATTCGATGATAATCATGTTACACAAATTTCTGATTTAGAATGGTATTCCATTTATAATACAAATAATTTATCTGCAGACATGAACAATAACATGCTTACATTTAACTACATGAAATATACATTACCTTACCCTGAACAAAACACAAAAGACCTTATGCATTCTATTTATAATGAAATTACTGTACCACCAGTAGGACCAAAAAATATTGATGACACAGGCATTTTTTACAATACTAATAACAATCAAGTATGGGTTAGAAAATTTCCACAATATCCTATTAATACTCCTAATGGAAAAAAGGTTATTTTTACTATAAATGTTGATTCTATACAAAATACAAATATAACTGATATTCCTAAATGGTCTATTGCAAGAACTGTTGCAAATGGACAATTAGATTACTCATTATCAGGTGATATTATTGTAGGTACTAATACTATTATTATTCCAGAAGTACAATATCAAAGATCTATCACACTTAGATTAAATACTCCGTATTTTTCTATTAATAGTTTCTCAGTTAAAAATTATGAAAATACAGATTCATCCGGAAATACACCAGAAACATCATATTTTAACCAAAATGTTACATATGATACAGTTATTACATCAATCGAAAATTATGGAATATTAACAAATATGCAAGAAATTGGTGTTGCTATAAATGGAGTTGCACTTTATAATTCTATTGTTACAAATCAAATTTTTATAGAAGATTCCAGTGGAAATCAAGATTCAAGTGGAAATAATGGAGGAGGAGG
>CERI01112649.1_pt1 | contig 33003 bp, 41 predicted proteins | sample 350261 | NCBI WGS metagenome assembly CERI01 (sample SAMEA2620979, study PRJEB7988) | marine metagenome | isolation source: saline water (ENVO:00002010), including
TTTCTTCCTTGTTTTCTTGTACCTTCTTTTGATCTTCTTCTTTCTCTACTTCTTCCTGTTCTTCCTCTTCTTCTTCCCTCTTTTCTTGTACCTTCTTTTGATCTTCGAAGCCACCGTGGTTGTCGCCCCCCTCCATGGTAGAAAGGAAATCAGGATCGACACTCAATTTATTCTTATTATTACTGAAAAAGTTTTTTATATACTTTAAAATAATTCCTGAATTAATTAATGTTAGTACTGATTTTGATAATACAGTTGTATCTAGTTGGATCCAATCACTATTTAAATGTTGTTGTTCTATTAATGTTTTATCAATACGGTCCTTATGGTAAAATACTTTGCTTTTTGCAGTTTTTAAATAATCATCATATCTATCGTATTTAGTATTATTCATAGTAAGAATTGGGGCGCGCCCTGATTCAGAGTTTTTCTTCATGATGAAATCAGATTCAGAATCTGTATCTAATATGTATAAATTTGTAATGTTAAATTGGTTAAATGTATTAGGTGGTTGTGTACACGCCCGAAGTATTCCGGTAGGATGACATTTCTGAATATGTTTATCAATTTTATTATTTAGTTGCTGTGCTCTTTTATATTCATTTTCATATGGTTTGTTTTTAAATACGTTATTAACTAATTTTCGTAAAATAATGTTTAGTTTGTTAATATTTCTTTCAATAAATATTTTATATTCATTATTTGATTGGCGGATGGATTTCTTCAGTCCACCTTTTTGTTCATCCATAGCCGGTCTGTCAGTGTTAATGTCAATATCGGGGGCACCATCACCGATAGGGTTGTTAGCCTCTGGGACAGGTTCTTCATTTGACATTGAAATAAATTCAATATTGCTATTAATATTTGCAAATTCATCTTCTATATAGGTATAAAGTGTTTCTGTTCGATCATATGTAGTATCAAGTTTAGAGGATTTGTTTGCATGAAAGTGCTTTAATGTATTAAATGAGTGATAAAAAGTTTCTTTAGTTAACCCAGAAATATTGGTAGTTTCTGCCAATTTATTAAGTTCATCATAAGGAGTATCCAATTTCTCATGACCAACAGGTATATCATGAGAATCATATAAATGATTGTGGTAAAAATTATCTTGATGTTCACACCAAACATCAGATTTAGTAGTAATATCATTGTGTGATAGTTTTTTCTGTATAGAAGAATTATAGACAAATTTTGTAACGATTTCTTTCCATATTGTATTAACAAGTTTAAGTTCAATTTGATCATGAAACCTTGGAGTATAAACACGATAAATTTTTTTGCCATCTACTTGTAATTCAACAATTTCAGAATAGTGATCTGGCAGTTTAATATTTACCATGTCAGTAAGATGTTTTCTTGAATCTTCAGAAAAAGCAATAACTATTTCCATTGTTTGCAAATCTCTAGTGAGTTTAAATATGTCTTGTTCTAATTCTTTTACAAAAGGATCAGGTTTAATAAAATGTTCTTGTAACTGTTTAGCTAAGAGTTTAATAATGTTAAAACGTTTTACAGTGTATTCCATTATCATTCTATATTGCGAGTTTTCAGTCTGACGATCATCTAACCATGATATATAAGAAAAGTAAATACCTGCAATAGAGACTGCAATTCCTAATGGTCCAGCAATACCACGAGCCACATTGCCAATATCTTTAATTGTATTAGTAATTTGTCTATAAACAGTATATTGTTGTCGGCTAGGCCATAAATCTTTAGTACCTTTGCTATTCCAACCACCAAGAGCAGAGATTGTTAGAGCGGCAGGTGTAGACAATTTTTGTTTATTTTTACCAGTACCTCGTCCAATAAATGTGGTTTTATCCCAGTTTCGTAAGGCATATATATAAAAATCATCACGTTTTTCTTCCGTATCTAAGGAGGTCCCATTAAACGTCTTAGAGAAATGTTTTTCAGAGAATCTAAAAAATGGGTCAATTAAAAGTTCAGTATGATCAGGAGAACCATACATAGACATAGTTTGTGAGATTATAGCAGGTTGAACTGTCGCATTATTATACATCCAAACATTCATTGCATTATCATTATCATTAATCCGTTTATAAGAATCAAGTATATTACTCATTTGGTTAGATTTGTTATTCGTAGTATTTAATATACTAACATTAGCATGAAGGTTCACATCGTCTTTCTCCTCGTTATTTTCATGTTTGTATTCAATCGTTACAATAGTAGAATTTTGTATTTTTAAATTTAAAAATTTTTCGGTGATTTCTTCTAAGCGTTTAATAATACTTGCCAAGTAATCATTTTTAGGTTTAGTTTGTGTAGCATCGAATTGTGTAGCATCGAATTGAAAAATTTCATCAAATTTATATTGAAAATTTTTATTAAAATAGTGATCAAAATCATATCTAATGTGACCAATATATTTTTTCTTGATTTTAGTATTAATATCGGTGGCTCTCTGACTGGTGGGCGATATTTGTTTACGATGTAAATTGTCTGTATGATCTGGACCGGTTCTTTCACTTTTGCCCATTTCAACAATTTTTTTTATTAAAGAAGGCATATTTTCATAGTTTGTATTTTTTTTATATAGTGTAAATTTTTGAGGAATATTTATAAAAATATGTTGTAAAATATGATCACGATAATTAAGATAACCTTCATTGGTTTCATTTTCTAAATCTAAATTTTCATATTCATCAAGCGTAAAAGAAGTATATTCGAACCATTTAGATATATCATCATGAGAAAAACGTTTATTATCTATTAAAAAAATTACAGCGGCAAGTCTAGCAATAGTAACTGTATAAATAAATTCTCCAGGAATATTATTTTCATCTTTTATTTTATCATCAAAAGAAATAGAAAAATTATCAATATTAGCATTGACTTCTTCATTAAATTTATTGTTTGCTTCCAGGTTATATTCTACAAGGAAATCAGATAGTAAATCAAGAATATGTAAGAGTTCACTAATTTTATTAATATATTGTTCTTTATCTATTAACAATTCTGCAGTTAGATTTGTATCGGGGGGGAGTTCGGTGTTAGTAGTGGTTGGTAATGATGTAACATCACTAATTGAAACAGTAAAATCATTAGTAATATCACTAATTGACTTAAATTTACGTAAAGAAACAGTTAAAATATAATCAATAATCGAAATATTGAATTCTTTATCAGTTTGTAAGGCAAGACCATTGGCAGCGTCGGCGGCATTGGCATGAGTTATCTGTTGATTTGTAATAGCCTTTCTAAATGTTTGGTCAAAGTTTTCTCGAGAAGAAAAAGTAATATTATGATTATAATATGTGGGTATAAATAGTAAATCAGTTTTGTTAGAACTCATATATATATATATATGTTGTTAATAAAAAAGAAAAAATAATCACACTAGTAAAAATAATTTGAAATATGTTTTATAATACCCAACCGGTTTTTATAAAAACCAGTAACATGAAAAATGTAGTTCTCACAATTATTCAAAATAGATTCACTAATTTGCGAAGGGTCTTTTTGTGAACCATAAATATCATAATCACAATCTATTAAAATAGCATTATATTTTTCACTCAAAAAATGAAGTTCAACATTATGATATTGTAGTAAAAAATTTATAAAACATTGATGTGGAAAAGGACTCGTAAATAGTAGATGACATTTAATGAGAGTTTCAAATGTTAAGATATCTAACAAACCGTTGTTATACAGGATAACACCAGTATTAATATATTTGTTATTATCAATATCAAAATTAGTAAGAGTTTTTATAATATGTTTATCAATGTGTGAAGATTCAAATAAATGAAAAGAGCCTTCGTTATATGCAACAACAGAAAAAGGCGTATTAGATTTTGAAAAAATATCATCACAATTTTTAGAAACAAAACAAGTATCATCTAACCATAGTACTTGGTCATATATATTGAGATAGTGCATAATTAGCAAAACTTTAAGTAAATAGGCTTTATTATTATTACGTCCAATACTAGAACTTTTACATTTAAAAACATTATTCATAAAAAAAGTACAAGTATTATAAATAGAGTGTTCAATATTGTTATCAGTAACAATTTTAAAGTCAGCATTAGTCTTAATAGCGTAATTTTGCATAAAACACTTTGTATAAGAAATAAAATTTCGGTCATTTCCAAAAGAAGATGTTAATACAAGTCTAGTTGTCATTATATGATAAATAAAACAAAGTATTTATATAAAAAGTGAATTTTTAAAATAACATATTATATATAATGGCGGCAGCAATAGAGGAAATAGAATTAGAACCAGGAGAAATATTGGAACCAGAAGAACCAATAAATAGTTCTTTAACAAATTTTATAGAAAAACTAAATCCAACAAAAATAATATATATGGATGAAAATGGCTGTGAATTAACTAGAAATAAAGGTTTTTTACAAGCAAGTTTAATGGGCGTTGTTTGTAAAAATCCGTTACAATATAGTGAAGAAGAAAACAAAGGTGTATCCAATAAACAAGTAACGCAAGAAACGTTTAACAGAGTAGCCCAAATAGTAAGAGAGTCGCAACAAACAGTTTGTTCAGGACAAATAAATACTTCATTTTTTTCAGAAGTAGAAAAAACAACAGACGTATTTTTCCTATTATATTCATTAGTAATACCACAACGAGAGAAAAAAACAAAACGTGCATTAAGAATGATAGGATTTGTATGTTGTAACGATTTGTCACAATATGATTTATACGAAGAAGACACAGAAAAACATGAAAATATAGAAGAATGTGATGAAGAAGAAACAGAAGACGAGGGTGGAAAAACAATGTACATAGAATCAATATGTGCAAAAATGCAAAAACGTTCAGGAGAGAAATCTGTATCAAATGAACCAAAAAATATAGGCAAATTACTGTTGTATATGGTAGAACAATATGCATTAATAAATAAATTTGCACAATTAAAATTATCAGCGTTGGGATATGTAATAAACTATTACAGAAGATTCGGATACAAACATGATTGCGGATGTAACTCTATAGAATTAGATGAAATAAGAGTAGCATCAGAAAAAGCAAGAAATACAGTATTTAAAAGCGAAGAAATAGCGAATTTAACGTATTATGTAGAAAAGGCAATAAAATTAATAAATAGGTCAAGAGATCCTTACATTGAATTTACAAATTCAATGAAAAAATATTTGGAAAATCACGAATTAGAATATGAAGATGTAGAAGGAGAAACACATGAAGAAACAACAAGTAACATATTAAATATGTTACCAAAACCAAAAAACAAGGAAAAGTTAACAACAAGTATGATAGAAAATGAAGAAAATATAGATTACTTTGGGTATTATAAATTAATAAGATTATTAATAAAAAATAAGTTTTCAGTATCTTGCAATAAAGGGAAACAATCAGAAAGAATAATATTGAAAGATGAAGATGGTGAACATGTTGATTGTTTAGATGAAGGATTTACAATGCGAAAATGTATAATAGGAAATGGAGAGAATTTAATAAAAATAGCTTGTGAAAGTGGTTCAACAGGAGGAAAAAAGAAAAAGAAAACAAAAAAAGGAAAATCAAATAAAAAAAGAAAGAAAACAAAAAAACAAAAAAAGTGAATTTAACGAAGGTCTTTTTTAGTTAATACATAACCCCAATGTTGTAGAGTTTGTCTAATTTTGGGGCTAATATTAAAATCATTAAAAGCTGTATTTTCTCTCTTTATCATATTTATTAACCTTTTTCTAAAACGACTTCTTGGTCCAGCAGTTTGAATCCATCTTTTAATTTGTCGTTCATCATCGGGACTACGTTTTCCAGAATAAAAATCACAATACCATTGTATCCAACCATATGGGTGTAAAGAGCTAATCCAGTCTTTACATTCCCAAAATTCTAAAGTGGTTCCAACTTTAACTTTGTATTTATTAATATTTTTATCATATTTGTCCCATTCTTTAGTAAGATGTTCTTGAGGAACATTTTTCCACCAAGATTTTGGATATTTCAAATGAAGATTTTTGAAATGTTTTTTTGTAACACATGAATAAATAGGACGCCAATAAGTACCACCGAAACTACCTAATTCAAAAATATCTTGTGGACTAAGGTTAGGATTAAAATCAGGGTAATCGTCAAAAATAATAAGATTGTGGCTATTTCGATATGGTTTTGACATTATTAAACATAGAGAAAAAAATATAAATTGATTTTAAGATAAAATATTAAAATAGTAATATGGGAATTTGTACAAGTAAAAAAGAAACAATGGAAGAAACGTTAAAAGATTATGATTGGAAGTCATGTGAACCGTATGTTCCAAATATAAAAGAAGGTAAAATAATAAAATGTTATGATGGAGATACAGTAACAATAGCAACAACAGTCGAAAAAAGAGTGGTACGTTTTAACATAAGAATGTTGGGATATGATTGTGCAGAAATAAAATCAAAAGATACAGATGAAAAGCAAGTAGCAAAATGGGCAAAAGAGTATATATCAGAAATGATACTAAATAAAATGGTAAAAGTAGTAAAAAATGGAGGATACGACAAATATGGAAGACTATTATTAGAAATAGAAATAGATGGAAAAAATGTAAATAAAATAATGTTAGAAAAATGGGGTGTAGAATATTATGGAAAACATAAAGAAGAAGTAGACTGGTCGAAATGGAAAATAGGGGGAAGACAACTTGAATAACTAATTATTAAGTCGGCGTTTTAAGGGTGTAAAAAGTAACTATTTTGTAATATTAATTTTAATAGATTCAAAATCATTATATGCATTTGTATAACCTCTACCACAAGGAGAGTAATATTTGTTCAACCATTTCACAGAGTAATTACTAATAGCATTAGTAATAATATTTTTGGCCCAAATTTCAATAATTACACGTTTTGTAAATGTTTTTTTAAGCATAGGAAGAACAAAAGTGGCAAAACCACGATATGAACCAGTACCTTCTTTCATAATTTTGTCGATTTCTTGATGAAGAATTTTATTAGAAATAGATTCCCAATCGGGAAGAGAACAAATATATTCAAATGTAACATGTTTATAACAAGACATATCATAATCTTTTAAAAGTTTTTGTAAAGAATAATTAGCATTATCTGGTCTATATTGTGGTGTAGAAGCAAACAGGTTTTGGTAAAACCAAGTACCTTTAATAGTGCTTATTATATCAGTACGTGACGGGCAAGTGGTTTGATACGAAGGTTCCATATAAGAAACACGGTCGTCGTAATGCATGATGATTAGTATTGTAACAAATGAAAATACGATTTCAATTTTAAAAATTAAAATCGTAATGTATATGCGAGAGTACGTTATTATATGGCTGATTTCGTGCATATGAATCCCAAATTTCAATAAAGTCATCTTTAACAGGTCCAATTGCAACATTATGACGCAAATGAATATCAGGAGGTATAAGTAAATGTTGTATATCAGGAACGGACCAATAAATCCAACACGAAGCAACAATAGAAATATAAAAAGAGTCAAAAGGCATTAATGCATGTATATTTGTTAAAGAATTATTGTGAACCCAACGTATTTTTTTAAACATATCAACTTGCATAATAGATACATAATGTAATGGTATTTTATATGAAGAGTGAAAATAAGTAAAAATATGATTCCATATTTCGTGAGGAAATTCCATAGTAATACTGATTATAATATATGTGAAATCAATTTAATGAATTAAACTATAAATTATAAATAATGGAACAGGATTGGGAACAAGTAGTATTTAAAAAGAGTGAAAAGAAAGAAAAAAACCCAAAAATAAAAATTTCAAAAGAAAGAAAATTAGAAAATAGTGAAGAAATAATTGTTCCAAAAAAAACAGATTTTAATTTTAAAAAAAGTATGCAACAAGCAAGAATGGCAAAAAAACTAACACAAAAAGAACTAGCACAAAAAATAGGAATACAACAAAGTGAAATCGTAAATTATGAAAATGGGAAAAAAGTACCAACAAATGGGATGATATCAAAAATGGAAAAAATACTAGGATGCAAATTACCAAGAATAAAATAAAGTTATTTTTCGTAATTGCATTTTCTACATACAAAATACACATCATTATGATACTCGCTAAAACGTTCAAAATCGTGATTGCAAATTTCGATTTCATGTTTTCTAATATTTTTTTTAATAGTATCTATTCTGTTAAAAAGGTTCCTATATGGTTGAGTTAGGTTGTTGTATACGTGACTAATATTTGCATGAGTAATATCACATTTATTATAAAGTTCATTATGATTATTAGAATTATAATTTAAATGGTTACAAAGATTTGTTTCAATTTCAGTAACATACTGTTGTAAATCTTCGAGGGAACTCATTATTAGTATATAAAATATATATGAAGAAATATGGATCAATTTTACCAATTATAAGTAGAAAAAGGATTACCATAAATAAAAATATTACCTTTCCAATGGATTAACCAAATAAATTTTTTATTATTTTCAATATAAAAATGATTAACACGTAATATGGTATGGAAGGAAGTGCTATGAGAAAAAATATAATGGGTTTTTTTAAGTGCAAGAGGTTTTGAATTAATATCTTTAAAAACAGATTTCATGAAATTAAGTAAAAACAATTGTTTATATAAATAAAAACATATTTATATAATAATAAATGTATGCAAATAAAAAAGTGTTAATAACGGGAGCTTCGTGTGGATTAGGACGTAAATTAGCAATATCATATGCAAAAGAGAATGCCAAAATAATAAATTTGTCAAGAGACAAATTTAAAATGGAAGAATTAAACACATATTTAAATAAAATAAATAGTAAGAATAATAAATATTACAGTGTTGATGTAGGAAATTATGATAATATAAATGAGGTAAAAAATGAATTAAAAAAAACAAATAATTTACCAGATATAATAATAAATAATGCAGCTGGAAATTTTTTGTGTTTATTTGAAGATTTAACATTAAATGGTTGGAAAAAAATAAATAATATTGTATTAGATGGAGCATTTAATATTTATCATATATTTGGTAAAACATTAATAGAAGAAAAAAAAAAGGCAGTATTTTTAAATATATCAACAACTTATGCAAATGAAAGTTCTGCGTTTGTTATACCAAGTGCAGCAGCAAAAGCAGGAGTTGACAATATAATGAAAGGATTAACAGTAGAGTGGTCAAAATACGGTATGAGATTTGTAGGAATAGCGCCAGGTCCAATGGCAAATACAGGAGGTGCATCAAAGTTAGATAAATTAGGATTATTTAAAATGTATAATTCAGTAAATAATCCATCAAAGAGAATGTGTACAACAGAAGAAATAGCAAAGTTATCTCTATATTTAACATCAGAAAAAGCAGACTATATAAATGGTGAAATAATAAGAATAGATGGTGGAGAGTTTATAAAAAATCAAGGCGAATTTTCGTTTATAACAAATATACCTTATTATAAGTATTTATTAAAACAACAGAAATAAAATTGATTCGAAATGTATGGTAAAACAATATTAAGATGTTTACTAATAAGATGAGTGATGTTATGATGCGTATGGTATTTATTATCTTTTCACTAGTATCAATTGAAAGTTATACGATGCCTTATATGAAAAAATCAAAATGGGTTTCAAAAAAAAACACATGCAAAGGTTGCATTTTTGCGAACAAATGTAATATTACAAAGGTAATTAAGAATTATGAAAAAGAAAATATGATTCTTGACGAAGAAAATCTGTTTCTTCAAGAAGGGGAACTAAGTATGCTAGATTAATAAGAAAGTTTATATAAAATTTAAGGAGGTATATCAAGTTTTGTGTGTAATTTGCAATGAGTAAAAAAAACATCAATAGCCATACAATATAATTCTTCTTCAGCCTTATGTATTTCATTACCCTGAACTGTTTGAAATCGTCTTAAATGTGAACATTTTTCATCACCACGTGCTTGTTTAAAATGTAATCCAAGTTGAAATAGTCTATTTGTATAATCTTCATTATGTTCATGTTCAAGTTTCTGTATAAGAGACAGACCTTCATGAATCTTTTTTTTTTGATCATAAAAAAAACTGTGCCTACCGATTAAGATAGGATATTTTGTAGTAAGGTCTTCACGTTTTTGTATAAGAGTGTTTAAATACATTACGTCTTGTGAGTTCATATAAATAATATTTAATTTGTGTTTAAGTTTTATTGTTTTTAAAATCCCCATGCCCTCCCCCAGACATGTTAGAAAGAAACCATGTAACACAAGTTGCAGCAAAATGATTAACACTGTTAGATGTTAGATTAAAAGACCAAAGGAGAATTTTGCATTGTGGGCTATGAAATGATAAAGGGTAAATAATAAATCCAATAATCGTTTTTGGTACACAAAGATAGTTATATAATACAGAAACACAATAATGTAGAGAAAGCCAAATGAAGTACATTTTACAAAAGTTCAAAACATGCCAAAAAGTATCTTTCAAGAAAGGCATTTCCTTGATAATGAATTCAGTAAACGAAGATTGCACCAGATTAGGCATATTGTAAGTAGTATAAGTATTTTACACAGTAAACAAATCAATTTTATTTTCATAAAAAAATAAATTGCGCAAAAAATAATATTAAAATAAATAAATAAATATTATTTACATGAAATTTTATTTATATCCAGAACAAAAAATAGATTATCAAATAAAATGGGATTACGACAAATTTTTTTTTGAAAAGTGGTATAAAGAATCGTATAGTGCATTATTAAAACATCCAAATCGAGTAGATGAATCAGAAAAGGCGGATTTTTATATAGTAACATTTACACTAATATGTTTATCATTTGTTAATTTTGACAGGAAAAATATAAATAATGAATTAACAAAATTACCTTACTGGAATAATGGAAAAAATCATATAGTTTTTGACATAACAGATACAGAATCAAGTTTTTACAAAAATGAAAATGTATGTGTATTAAAAACAGCATTTTCAAGAAAGTATTATAATGATAAAAGTATAAGTATACCGCAATTTCCGCGTTACACATTTGATGATGAAATAAAGAAAAAAAATATAGAAAAAACAATATTGGTATCATTTAAAGGACACCCAAGAAGAGGATTAAACCCAATAAGAGAGAAATTGTATAAAATGAATGATGATAAAGAAATAATTATAAAAAAATCGTCAAATAATGTGGAAAGTTTTGAATTTAAAATAGGAAACAAATTAGAAATAATTCAGTCAGTTGATGAATATAGTTATTTAAATTTGTTATTAAAATCAAGATACAATATACTACCAAGAGGAAATGGATGGGCACTTTCTTATCGTCATATAGAGGCAATGAATGCAGATTCAATACCGGTAATAATATCAGATAATTACGTATTACCTTTCAGTGAATTAATAGATTGGACATCTTGTTCACTAAAAGTACAAGAAAAAGAGTTAGAAAATTTGTTAGAAATAGTAAAAAGTAATGAAAATAAAGAAACAGAAATGTTAAAAAATGTAAAAAAAGTGTATGAAAAATATTTAAGTTCAATAGAAAAAATTATAAATACATCAATAGAAATATATATAAAAAAAAAATTACAAATTTAATTTAAATTTTTCAAGTGAACCATTGTCAAGAAGGGTTTTATATGATTCTGAAAGTTGTTTGTTACGTTTCATACCGCGCAAGTCATGTTGTTTAGTTTGAGTATAATAAGTAATAGAATGTTTGTCAACAATAGTATAACTACCAGGGTCACGCATAGCAGTACCAGTTCTTTTTATTTTAATATTATTTAAATGTAAGAAAGAACTAAAAAGTAAATCATCATGAAACCGCCATTTGTTATTATGTTCAATTAGTAAAAAGCAATATTCATTAAATTTATGCATATTAGAAAGACGAAAGGTTAAACCGTCACCACAAAATCCAACATTAAATATATGAATATTTTCGTTGTATCCAGTATAGGAAACTAAATTATCATTAGAAATACAAGATAAATATTTGCTTACGAATTGTGGTGTTGGTAGTAAGTCATCATCTGTTGTTACAACATAGATATCTTGATGATTATCATTTTCTTTTAAAATAATGTCTAACGGACCCATTAATTTTGTAACGGAACCAATATCTTGTTCTATAACATGAATATGTACAATATCATTGTCAATAAATTTGTCCAAGTAAGACATATTATAGCTAGTATTAAAGCGAAGGTAATTTTTGCATATTGTAATGTATATTTTATCTGGTTTAACAGTATTATTTAAAAATGCATTAATAACATTTGGTAGTTGATGTGCTCTTGGTGGAATACTTGTAATACAAACAAATAATTTCATATATTTATACTTAGTATATATATTTATAATTATAGTAATGAAAGAAATAATAAGTGTAGTAATACCATGGCTTCCGGAAAGTTTAACAAAAAAAAAAGTACTAGTTGATTTCTTTACAAATACAGAATGTATTGGTGATATTCAAAATATAGTTATCATGAAAAAAGGAGCAAAAATGAAAATTAAAATGTGTGATAATTCAATATATAAATGTTTAATAAATAACAAAATATACAAAATATATCTAGATGATAAAAGTTATATAATTCTAAAAAGAGTAAAAAGTATTAATGAAAAAAAATTAGAAAAAAAAATCAAAGTATTAAAAAAAGAACTAGAAAAAATCAAACGTCAGGAAGGATTACAATGTGGTAGTTGTAAAAACACGGAAGAACTTTATTTAGATGATGAAGAAACAGGATTATACTATTGTAAACATTGTTGGTATATGTATAATACTGAGCAATGGTTAATATCTCAAAATAATATATAAAAAAAAACAATAATTATAAATTATAAATGGGTTCAATAATTTCATGTTGTTGTAAAAAAAGTGAAGAAACAAATATGGTAAGTAATAGTAATGAATATTTTGATTTTAGTGAAGTATCATATATATTAGAAAAAAATGAAAAAAATAAAATGAAATCAAAAGAAAATCAAGATACAATAGAAGTGTGAGAAAAAATATCTAATTATCAATAGGAGGATTTTTGTGAATAATTTGATATCTTTGTGTTGTTCCCATGAGTGACATTACTCTATTACAAACAAAACCGAGTGGTTTTTTAACAGTATCATAAACAGTGTCAATAAAATCAATATGTTTACTCATTTTATAACACTGAGATGAAATATCATTTTCAAGAATAAAAATAATTTTGTCTAATTTAGGTTTAAGATTATCAACTTTTTCTTCTAAGTGTGAAAGTTTTTCTTCTAAGTGTGAAAGTTTTTCTTCCATATATTAAATTATATTTAATTCTTTCATTAAGTTGTCTTCAAAAGTTTCAGGTTGGTGTTCACACATCAGTTTTAATAGGTGAAAACGAAGATTGTCTTTTGATTTTGAACTTTTGCAAGGAACAATAAAATATGTCTTTTGTGTATGTTTATTTTTTAGATGAATCCAGTTATTAATAATATATTGTTTATTTACATTACTAATACCGCAAAGTTCACTTTCATCAATATATCCATATTTAAGAACTTTTTCAATATTATTCATTATGTATACATATATACTAAATGTTTAAAATTAATATGTAAAATATATTAACTATTGTTTAAAAAAATAGTAGTATCACAAGGAGTATATTTGCCAGAAACAAAATGATAAAATATAATATATCAGTGTTATAATATAATACAATGGATACATTTATAAAATTGAAAGTCAAGTAATAGTCATGTAAAATATAGTAAACATGGCAATATCACGCAAAGAACAAAAAAAAAGTGAAGAATTTATACATGCGTTAAATGAGATATTAGAGTTAATCGAAAATGTTTTACCACATATTGATGAAGGTGAATATTTAAAAGCTTGTAATAATTTAAAGTTGATACACGATATAGGAGAAGGAAAAACAATGATAGAATATATAACAAATATAGTTACAGTATTTCGTGAAAATGATGTAGTTATAAATCATGCAAGACGTAGTACAATGCCAATCAGACGTGAACAAATTATGTTATCTGATGTAGAAAAATTAAATAAAGGTTGGAAATGTTGTCCAAAGTGTGACCGTATTGTGCATTGTATGTATCAACATTCAAAATCTGATGTTTGCAGACGAACAAAAGATAGTAAAAATCTGGCTGCATCAAGTTCAAGAACAAAAACAGAAGATATGACATTATTAATCCATAAAATACGCGCATGGGCAGTAAAAACTCATAGATATAAGTTTTATAAGTAAATAAGTTGATTGAGTGTATAATTTAATATGAGTGTTATAATATAATACAATGGATACACTTCCAGAAGAAATTCAGTCAAAAATTTATTTTTTGGCACATCCAAAAATAGAATTAAATATAAAATCTGAATTAGATCAAGTAAAAACACACATAATGTGTCACAATTTTTCACTATTTAGACAAAAAAAAATTTTTGATTACTGGTGTAATAATAATAACTTAAATATACCGCAAAGTAAAATAAACTTAATTAATGTTATAGATTCACAAAACTATTTTACACCAGAACAATTAGATTTCGTAATATATAATTGTAAAAAATGTAATTGTAAAATAATAACAGAAAATAATAATAATTTTATAAATAAAATGTATCGCAAACACTCAAATTTTTCATCAATCATACTGTGTCCGTGTTCAAACTACATGACAATGTTATATAATGTGACTTAAATATAATTATATATGTATATACATAATTATATTTACGCATGAACATAAATAAAAACGTAAAAGAAAAAATAAAAAAAATAAAAAGTTGTACAAAAAGAAATTGCAAAATAAGTAATGAAACAACAGAATCAATTATTGAAGAAACAAGTGGTGCAATGACATCACACGGAATATTAACAATACTTGCAATGACGGCAGGAGGATTGGCATTAATAACAGACCCATTAACTGGTACAATAATAGTAGCAGTATCGGTTGTATACGGAAGTATAATAAAAGTAAAAACAGGAAAGCTTTTTTCTAAAAAAAAGCCATTGCAAATAAATAGTGAAAACTTAGAAGAAAATATGGTTGAAGTATTAAAAAGTATAAATTTAAATTCACCAAAATATTTAAAAAGTAAAACATCAAAATACGCATTTATTCGTATACCAACATTTGATTCTCCAAAAGCAACCTGTATAAAAGTATTAAAAGAAGCAAACAATATTATTAAACCATCAGTAATAGTAAAATTAAAAAATTTAAATAAAAAAGGAAAAATAATTCCAGAATAAAAAATGTGAATTATGAAAACTTAAATATAAAAAAATAATAAATGCAATGAATTGTAAAGTAAGTTGTAGTTTTGGTGAAATAATAGACAAACTTACAATATTAACTATAAAAAAATTAAAAGCAAAAGATGAGTGTTCGTATGAAAATATAGAAAGAGAACAAAAAATGATAGAAAATGATAATCCACAAGCAAACAAGTGTGATAAATTATTTGATAAACTATTAGAAATAAATAATAAATTATGGGAGTTAGAAGACGAAATAAGAATAAGAAGTATGCAAAAAAAATACGATGAAAATTATATAAAATGTGCAGAAGCGATACATATTGGAAACGACATGCGTTACAAAATAAAGAATGAAATAAATATAAAATATAATTCAGTAATAAAAGAAGAAAAAATATATGTAAAAGATAATAAAAATGAAATAGTTAATTTAAATGAAGACCATAGAGATTTAGAAAAAGGAAAAATATTGTATACAACAGGAAGATATTTAGAATCATTTGATTATTTAGAAAAACTAGTTATCAAGTATGATAATTACAAAAAATACAGTAATTTTTATGTAGAATTATTATTTTCGTATTCAAATATTTGTTCAATATTTAATAAAAAATTCCCTTACGATTCAAAATTAAAGGTAATAATGAATAACTTAGAGAGTCTCCAAATAATAGATGAACTAAAAGAATTTTCTAAACAAATGTATGGATTATATTGTTTATCAATAAACGATTATAAACGAGGATATAAATACTTTAATACGATAAATACAATAAACGGAAAAAGAAATATTCATGGAAAAATAGTTTGTAAAGATAATATGGAAATGTTTAAAGGTAATGATAAAAATAAAGTGATTCTATTATATGATGGAGGAGGTATAGGAGATAGTTATATGTATTCACGTTTTATTCCAATATTGAGTAAAAAATATCAAGAAAATAAAATAATTTATATGACAGATAAAAAAGGAATTTGGATATTAAAAAAAACATTTGAAAAAATAAAAAATATAGAAGTAATAGGATATCATGATGATATCCCGTATTTTGATTACCATTGTAATTTGTTATCTTTAATCAAATACTTAAAATATACATATAAAACAATAGATTTTACACCGTTATTTGAAAAAGTTGTAGTAAAAGTATCAGAAAACTGTAAGAAAATTGTTGAAGAAATGGATAAAAATAAAAAAACATATATATTTAATTGGAAAGGTGCGTCAAAAAATCCCCACGAAGAAAAAAATAGAAAAATGGAATTAAAATTAGCAGAATGTTTATTTAAAATGAAAAATATAGATTGGATAATTGTTACAAAAGAAGTAACAAATAGTGAAATGAAAATATTAAAACAATATAAAAATGTAAAATATTATGGAAATATAATAGATGTTGCAGAAACATTTATAGATACGTTTACAATATTACGTCATGTTGATGGGTTAATATCAACAGATACGTCAATAGTACACTTGTCAGCAAATTTAAATGTGAAAACATATCTACTACTAACAGTAGGTTGTGAATGGAGATGGACACAAAATAAAACAACAAATTGGTATCCAGAATTAATACTATTACGTCAAGAAAAATTTGAAGACTGGTTAAACGTATTAACAGAACTAATGAAATATTTAAGTGAAGAAAAATCAATTACGATTAGGAACAATTAACATTTTTTTAGTAATAAGTGTATTTACACAAAAGCTAGATGGTATTGTAACAATTGTATTATTATCTGTATGTGTAATTTGTATACTATCTTTTAAATTAGAAAAATATAATATTTTATCTCGATTATTGAGTGTAAAAGTATTGTTTATCAAAAAGTCATTAATTTCAAAGACTTTGTCATAATTTAATTCTTCAAATATTATTGTAATTTTACTAAAATCAATAGGTTTATCTATAAAAGGGTATACTAATTCGTATAAATTGTACATGTTAATATTATTTGAACCATGGTTTGTCGCATTTTCAAAAGATGTAAAATCATATTCATTATATTGTATACTACATTTGGCAGTTTTTGTATTATAAATTAAAAACTTATTTTGAATAAAGTATGTACATTTATGTTGTTGACATTCTGCAATACCAGTAGTGTATTCAATGGTCGAATTAAAATAATGCAATTGTTTAATTACATTTAATGCATCATTTATTTGTATTTTATCAAAACCATATTTTAAAAGTTCTTTGACATTTTGCTTTTGAATAGGAGACTTTAAAAGAGTTGCATTAACAACCCCAATACCACCAAACTCCCACGCATAAATATCACCAAAAAGTTTTTTCTTTTTATTGTATCCAATAAACCTTAACAGGTGTTTATTTTCAATATAAGACCCCCCCCGATTCCACTGTGGATGATTGTAATTTGTTTTATACAACTTGTATGCATTTGGATCATATAAATCTTTAATATATTTGTCTGGATTATCGAGTGAATTGTCAACTAATATCGCATTTTGTGCAGTTTGTTTATTTCCCATTAAACTAAACATACATTTTATAAAAAATCTTGTACTGAATATATATTATTAAAAATTAAAAAAAATTTATAATAGTATTATGTAAGGATTTTAAATAATTATTACACATATATTATTCTCTAAATAAACGTCAAAAGTTATATATTGATTTATACTTAAAATTAAGATAAATAATTATAACCATACATGGACATAAAAAATTTATCAGATTCAAATGAATATATTATCAAAAAAATCAAACAAAACACTCCTTTTTTGATTGCACGTTGTGGTATTGGTTGTGAAACAGGGATTTCTGCTGATTTTAAAGCAAAAAAAAAAGTAAATAAACAATACTTGTACACTTTGGCAAATAACAATGGTATTTATTGTGATTCAATAACAAATGCAGAGGAATTCTGTAAAAAATATATAGAATGTATCGAAAAGTGTGATGCACTTGCAGTGTGGAATAATGCTATGATTAATCAGCAACAAATACTAAAACCCGCAAAAACACCATCGATACATACACGTGTTCTTGAACCATTTTATATTTGTTCAGAACAAATGGTGCCATGGTCACACTACTTGTTGGGGAAAAAAGTTCTCGTGATAAATCCATTTACTACTTCAATGCAAAAACAATTATCAAACAATTTTAAAATATTTTCTGATGATAGACGTTTATTTTTAGAAGGACAAGAATTTGTTTTCTATCGTTCATTTGTAACAAGTGCTGGAAATCACACTATTCATAAAAATTGGAAAGAAACTTTTTCAATAATGTGTGAAGACATTTCAAAACTAGAATTTGACATTGCACTACTCGGTTGTGGCGGGTATGGATTACCATTGTCTTACTATATTCATAACTCGTTAAATAAATCAGCAATTTACGTTGGTGGTGGACTACAATTGATGTTTGGTGTAATGGGTGCCCGTTGGGATAATACCGAATATTGGTCGAAAATTAAAAATGAACACAATCCGGCATTTATCCGTCCGTCAGGTGATGAAATAACATTAAATAAAGATCGTGTAGAAAATGGTTGTTTTTGGTGATATGTCAATCTAAAGATAAAGTGCTAACATATTTTGTTGCTTTTGTTTGTACATTAAATGTTCGTTAAATAGAGATTTGTAATGATTAATTAAATAATCTTCACAGTTTAATATTACTTTATAACAGTTTCGTGTTTTAGCAATATTAATAATTTCACGAATAAGACCTTTACTAAGACCATGTTTACGATGATTAACGTCTATAACAACATCTTCAATGTGTCCTACATATTTACCGTTATGTATAATTTTTTTTTCCAAATGTAATGTAGCAATACCAACCAAACCCATTTTAAATTCACAACCATGTTTGTATAACTTATATGAACCAACAAAAATATTGTTGGGATTTTTATCATAGAAATCAAATCTTCAATACAAATCGAATTTAATGAAGGGTCTAATTGTTTATACAAATTTAAAAAAAACTGGAACTTCATCTGCAGTAATAATTTCAATTTGTTTAGAATAAAATATTCCGTCCATTAAAATAATATATAAATAAATGTTTATATATTATATGTATTTTAATAAAATACTAGTATTGGTGATGTTAACAAATAGTATACAGTCGTTTAGTTTGAATAGTGCATTAAATAATAATAAAATACAAAATTATAAATTAAATATGAAAATAAATAATGATGATTCGCCGACAAATTCGAATGAAGAAGCAAGTATCATTCAAGAAATTAATAATGAAATATACTATTATGGTCCAATAGTACCACAAGGATGTTATGAATTAAAAAATAAATTAAATGAATTAGATATAAAATCAAAAATGGTGGCAATACAGTATGGAATTCGTCCTCCACCAATACATTTGCATATACAAAGTCAAGGTGGAACACTATACCATACGTTATATATAATGGATTTGATAAAGAATTTGGATACGCCAGTACACACATATGTAGATGGGTTTGCGGCAAGTGCAGCAAGTTTAATATGTGTCGTTGGTAAAAAACGGTATATGACAAAAAATTCATTAATATTAATTCATCAATTATCTGGTGCAGATAGTGGTAAATATGAAGAATTAAAAGACCAACTAAGTAATATGAATAGTTTGATGCAAATAATAGTAACTACATATTTAAATAATACATCAATGAGTTTAGATGAACTGAACAGTTTATTACGAAAAGATATTTGGTTAAATTCATCAACATGTTTGAAATATGGTTTAATAGATAAGATAATATAAAAAAAACAGAAAAATTGAAGTCATTATTTAGTTTATTAATATTAAACATAATAATGACTATGTCAACAATTTCACGTGCTGAAGCATCACGGTATGCAAAAGCAATAAATAATTTATCACCAGAAATAAAAGCACAACGTGAAAAAACCTTTGATATTTATGTAGAAATGAACGGCGAAACACCCGTTCAAGTACTTAGTGTGGAATTAAAAAATAAACAAAAAGTATCATTAGTGTTCAAAATGAGAGCAGATTTATTAAAAATAATCGAAGGAGAAAAAAATTTAAATAAAAAAGTATTGTCAGAATGGGGGTGTGTTCATTGTGGAGAGCGGTTTAATAAGTTGAAAACATTTACAAATAGTGAGGGTAATCCGGTATTTTGTTGTATGAAACATGAAACACGTAGTAATACACAATGTGAAGTTTATGACGAATTAAAGAAACTTATAAAGAAATATAATATTAATTTTCCGTCAAAATGGACATTTGAAATAGTGAATGAAAATACATTGTACAGTCAACATGAAGGTTATGAAGATGAAGAAAAAAAAACATACATTCATTACTATAATAATCCAAGTAGTTACTCAGACAAATTGAATAATTTTGATAGTATCTGGCTTCCTAAAGCATTAAATAAGTATTCCGAACTTATTTATGATCTATTGTGTAAAGTAGGAAATATACGCAATGTAATGAATTCATGTAAAGAATTAGAAAAATTATTACTAAAATCATTGTACGGAAAAAAACAAGTACCAGCAGTAGAGTGGTTTATTTCGGTTCTAGAAAAAATTATAGAAACAAGTCCACAATCAAAAAACATATATTGGGATTCTATAAATTTTACAGAAAAGTTTAAAATAATTGCAGAAGTAATTTGTAAATCCTCATATACTGAAGGTGATTCAAAATCAGCATATATAGGGTTATTTCATATAGTAAATAATTATTTGTTAGATATATTAGAAAATGGAAAAACACCCGAAGGAGTTGTAAAGATGATTGAATATCGGAATAGCCCATACAATTACCGTCGTACTAAAGGGGGTCCATCAGAGGGAAATATAAGAGAGGCAGAAAATATCTGTAAAAATATGATAAACACAATAGAAACAATAACACAATTAGAAGAACACCCAGGTTGTACAATTGTTAATAAAGAAATAGTAAATACCCCAGAAAATGCATTTGCAAAAATGCGTGAAGCAAATGCAAATAAAAAAACAAAAACCAACAAATATAGTGATTTTAGTAAACGTATGAGTAAAAATAACCTTAAGTATGCATACAAGATCAGTGAAATAGTAGAAAACGTAGAAAATGGAACAATAACAAAAGTGGAAGTTATCACAAAAAATGTTCAAGAAGTATATACAGCACATACTAGTTTAGATAAAAATGATTTGAGTATCAATTGTCAAAAAATAGGTCACCTATGGGCTTATATGAGTTTAGGTGATGTTTCCCGATTAAACGCAACTGAAGAAGTATCTCATATTTACATTTTTAAACACTATAACAACGAAAATATTATATTTATTGTAAAAAATGCAAAAGAAAGAATTATAAGAAATCCAGTAAAGGGAAACTGTTTATTTCCTGAACAATTAGCAAATAAGCATGTAGGTGCAAAAAAAGCTGTAGAAAAATTAAACAAAATGACAAATATTTGTATTCCGGAAGAGAAAGATATATCATTTGGTGTAGGAACTGGTGTGGGATATTATGATGGTAGATTAACAAAACCAATAAAATTAATAATTACATGTGGAAATGATGAACAATTTGAAGTAGAACTTAAATATATGTAGCTTTATGAAAATTTAGTACGCCAATTAGCAATTCTTCCTGAACCCATACATTTTTTACATTCCATTTCTCCAATACCGTTACATGCAGAACAATTATTGTTTGTTCCAATTAACTGGTCTCCTATTGTTAAGAACCCAGTACCATGACAAAATCCACATAAAACAGAACCTTTACCAAGACACATATGACATAACCCAGTGCATGCATCTATATTATCAACATCACAATGTTCAATACCACAATGTGTAATTTTTTTTGGTAAAGAAAAACTATAAGAATAATTAAAAAAAAGTATAAATATGAATAATTTAAGATTCATAAATATAATTACTAGTTAATTTATAAATTATTTTATTTTATTATTTTTATTTTTGTAACGAAGATAATTTTGAATACCGCAATATAGTAATGTCCCTAATGTTCCACCAAGTAAACAACCAATAATTAATTGTTGTACACTATGCATTTTATATTCCCATCTTTGCCAACAAGTTAGTAAAACTTGTAAAAATGCATACAAACTAATAGCATGATTATTGAACTGTAAAAAGAGAAAAGTAAACATTTGTGTAACAAGTTGAGCGTGTCCGGATGGCATACCATATTGTTTTGAATGGTTTTTATCAATATTATTCAAAAAAGTTTTGTTATTTGGTCGTGGTTGCTTAATTAAGTTTTTAAAAAAATTATTTACAAAAATACTAAAGATTGTAGAAATAAAAAGACAAAAAGAAACAATACAGTTTGTGTAAATAGAATCAAAAAAGCAAAAAATCATGGTATGCGAAACAATTAGTAAAATAAATGGTCCATAATATCCTAATTGTGAAAAAGTATCATAAGGCTTCATAATATATAAATATAATATATTAACTATTTATAATGAATAATTCAAATTTTCACACGTTTTCAGATTCAGAATCTAGTGGAAATTTAGAATCGGAATTAGAAACGGACGAAACACCATATTCTTCGGATTCATCACACGAATATTATGATAAAAACTTATCAGAGTGTTCTAGTAATTGTGATGAAAATAAAGTATCAATAAATATAAGAAAGCTAAAAAACTACAACAAAAATATAGAAGTTTTTGAATCTGAAACACAATCAGATTATTTTGAATCATTTTCAGAAACAGAATCAGATTCAAACACAGAAGAAGAAATTGTATTAAAAAAAGGATTTTTTACTAAAATAAAAAATATAATTAAAGAAGAACAAAAGAAGGAACAAGAAACAAAGAAAGAAGAAGAATCAAATAAGGAAGAAGAAACAAATATAAATTTAAATGATGTATCTTTAAATATAATTAAAGATACACAAAAAGAAAACTGGCAAAAATTGAATTATGAGACAATAACGAAAGATAATTTTGAACTAGTAATTGTAACTAGCAATGATTTATAAAATATTTTAGATTATTTATTATTTCTAAATTTATCAACACGACCATAAATATATTTTTTTTGTCTCGCTTTTTTTATTTCTTTTGGTTTAAGTTCACTAAAAGTGATAGGTGTTTTGTCAGTAATTCTAATTGTTGGACGATATACATCGTTTTTAAATTTGTATCCAATATTTCCACGCTGATTTTTCCATTTTTCTTTAAACCATCTAGAAAGTCCATGATGTTTTTTTTTGGTACCAATATAAGGTTGTTTTTTATTACCATGTTTTTGTTGAAACTGTTTTTTATAAGTTTTTACAACAAGACCACTACGATATGCACTGTGTTTAGGTATATTTTTATAAATTTTTTTTTTAATTTTTTTGTATAGTTGTAAATCGTGAACAATGGGATTTTTCTTTGTTGTATTTTGTTTATGATATTTCTTTTTAGTTTTCCTTTTTCTTCCACCACTAAGTTGGGACATTGTATTTGTAATCAACTCAAGTTGACTGCGTAACTGATATAAATTATCATATGTTACGCCTTCTAATTTAATTAAAGATAATAAATTTAATGCTTCATTTAACATTTCATAAACAACTGTTCTTAAATGACCTTTTGGAAGAGTATCCATAGTATGTATCATATTATTTAATGTATTTTTAGCATGAGCTAAACGTTCTTGCAATATTTGCTGTGGATTTATATTTTCTATATTTTCTTGTAGTTCTGCAGCTTCAATATTTTGTATTTCTGCAGCAAATTGATTAGGTTCTTCTGCATCTGGAGTAGTATTTCTGAGTAATTCATCTTGCAATGCAATTGTATCACTAAGTTCAAGACTCAACGGATCAACTGTAATATTTTTATTGGGTGATATTTTTCTTTCATATGAATTTAAGAGATTGTCAATATATTTTTTAACACTTTTAATAGTTAAGTTTGGTTTTTCGGCAAAATTTTTGAATTTTATTTTCTTAGTTCCAGACATACATCTATACATAGTATCGATATAGTCATGACCTGACATGTAGCCAAGATGATGTTTACTTTTTAGACATTCATATTCGTTTTTTGTAATGTGTAAATTTTGTTTACTCATTATTAAATAAATTAGATTATTTTAAAAATAAATATAAAGTAGAAAATACGTAACCCATTATAATTAATAATAATATCTCAAAATATAACGGAAAATATTTCCAAATACCAAACCGTTCTAATTTAGCAATGTACCTTATAAATAGCATATTATTAATAAAAGCAAAAATAAGTATTGTAATTGCAATAAATATAAAGAAAAGAGCAAGAAATTTATTTTGTTTTTTATATGCACGGTATAGTTCAACTAAACTAAATGTTAAAAAAATAAATGGTATTGAACTACTAGTACCAGCCATATAAAATTTAATATCATCTTCACTTAAGCTAGACATATAAATAATGATTAGAAAAAACCAAAAGTGTTTTCTCCAGTATAATTTAAATAAAGAAATCCGTCATCGTCTTTGTAATCTTCATACAAATATGACAAAAGTGCACTACCAGGCGGTATAGTATTTTTTATAAATATAAAAAGGGCTTTTTCAGGGGGCAATTTCAATCTCTTACGTATAACATATACAAATTGACTAAGCGTTAAATCAGCGGGAACTAAAAATTTACTTTTGTCTATTTTAGTAATATCGGCACTTTCTGTTTTTTCAACTATAACTGGTATTCGATTTTCATATTTCTGACGTATTTTTATAGCTTCAAGGCGTCGCAATTCAAAGTTGTGTTTTTGTTTAAAATTACTCATAATATATATATTTAATAATATTCTAATTCAATATTTTCAAAATGACTATTATCTAAAATGCGTTTTTCTATAAGTAAATTAGAAATGCCATAAAATGATTTTAAATTATAATTGATTAAATTAAGTGCAATATCATAACAATCATTTATAATTTCATAAACTTTTTTATCAATTATTTCTTTTGTATATTCGGATGTTCGGTCACCACCGACACCTAGTTCTCTTCCAAGAAAAGGTTGTGTATTAGGTGCAATATCATTATACATCATATCATGATCTGAAATACCAAAAAGTGAAATATATTTTCTTGCAATATTATCAGCTTGTTTAAGATCATTTGAAGCACCGGATGTAATATCTAAATTATCTATGTTTTTAAAAACAATGTCTGTTGACTTTTTTGTGTTATTAGAAAAAAGTTGAACTTCTGCAGCACGTCCACCAAGTGCAACAATAATATTTGCCAACATAAATTTTTTTGTTGCATAGCTAATGTATTTTTCTTTAGGTGTAAATAGCGTATATCCACCAGCTCCGCCCGTATTTGCATTAATTGTAACCTTGCGCAAAACAAAAAACTCTTCGAAATATTTGGCAACCAATGCATGTCCAATTTCATGATGTGCTACTAGTTTAATAATATCAGGGTTTTCATTATTAGAAATTGTTGGCAACCCAATTGTAATTTTTTCATAAGCATCGAGTAAAGTTTTACGGTCGATACTTGTTCTATTATAACGAACTGACAAAATAGCAGCTTCATTTGCCAAATTACATATATCTGCTCCGGAAAATCCGCTTGTTAACACTCCAATTTCTTCAATATTTGTATCATTATCTAAAATTTTGTTTTTAGTGTGTACTTTAAATATTTCCTTACGTCCATCTAATCCCGGCAATGGAACAGTAACTTTTCGGTCAAAACGTCCCGGACGCAAAAGGGCTTTATCTAATATATCTGCGCGATTTGTTGCAGCCAAAACAATAATTCCTGATGTTCCCGTAAAACCATCCATATTTGTTAAAATTTGATTTAGTGTTTGTTCGCGCTCATCATTTCCAGTATTAATACCAGCACCACGCTGTCTACCAACTGCATCAATTTCATCTATAAAAATAACACATGGGCTATTTTCCTCAGCAGAATCAAATAATTTGCGTACACGCGAGGCACCCACACCAACAAACATTTCAATAAATTCAGAACCACTTGCAGAAAGGAATGAAACACCTGCTTCACCCGCAACAGCGCGAGCCAATAGTGTTTTTCCTGTACCAGGCTGACCTTCTAATAAAATACCCCGAGGTATTTTTGCACCCGCTTCAGAATATTTTAGCGGGTTTTTTAAAAAATCAACAACTTCCATTAATTCATATTTTGCTTCATCGCAACCAGCAACATCTCCAAAATCAACATCAATGCTTTCTGTGTCAACAATATTAGTGTTTTGACCAAATGGATTAAGATTATTAAACATACTTGGTTGACTACGACCATTCATTGGCGTTTGTCCATTATTTCTTGCAAAATTAACAACAAAATTTAAAAGTAAAGTAACAGCAAAATATCCACCGATAAACTGTAGTGGAAGTGTTAGTGGATTATTATTATTATTTGTAACTAGTATATCATAATTAATATGATTCAAATTTAATTTAGAAACAACATCATCAATCATGTTTGGAATTGTTTTGATTAAGTGAATATTACTTGGTAAAACAGCTTCACTGTGTTTATTATCAATAGCAACAAATCCTTTATTGTTATCAAATATAGAAACAGACTCAATGTTTTTATCTAGCAAATTTTGTAGAAAGTTGTTATATGTCCATTCATCGCCAACACCATTACGTGTAGTTTCTTTAATAATGTTTGAAGGTAAATCACCATTATTTAATGATAATGGCATAGGTTTAATAAATTGAGATTTTTTGTTTTTCAAAACAAAAGCAAAAGAAGTTGTTGTAAATAGCAGAAGAAAACATAATTGCAGAGACCTATACATAACACTATTAGAATATGTAAGCATTAATATATATATTGCATTTTGTTTTTAAATATAATATATATACACAAATTATTATGAAAATACAAAGTATTTTACTCGGAGTGTTAATCTTAATAAATAATATTAATGGATTTCCAATACAAAAATCAAAATTATATAAACCAAATACAAGAAAAAATGAAAAAAATTGTGTTGTATTTTTTACAGGTGCTTATGCATCAATGCCATCATTTATATATAATTCATTTATTCAGAATATAGTAAAAGAAAATATTAGCGTATGTGTACCTCAATATAATCACAAAAATATAAATGGTTTGATAAATAAATTATCAAAAAAATATGATAGTATCGCAATAATAGGTCATTCATCAGGATGTAGTGTTGCTATAAAAAACTGTAATAATAAAAACATACAAAATATTATTTTATTCGATCCTGTAAATACGCGCTTATCTAAAGAAAAATATAAAATACAAAATATTAAAGATATTTTATATATTAATGCGGTGAAATCATATAAAATAACATTTGACCCGTTTGGGCTACCTTTTATACCTTTTCTTAAAATAACTCCAGAACTATTAGAAACATCAAAAAATAGTAACATTAATATCATAAACTATTTTAACTATGGTCATTGTGATATATTAGATAAACCATATTCAGATTTTATGCATTATACGAGAATATCTGTAGGAAATAAAAATAGGTCAATAAATAAATATCAAAAAAATATAGCAAAAAACATTAAAAGGCAATTAAATATATATTCATAAAGTAAGTATGCAAAACGAAAACATTTCAAATGAATATATGCAAAATGTTAACGAAACACGAACATTATTTAACAATATGTTAACAATTATATCAACACAAGAACGTAACATTCAACATTTTATTCCTCAACAAAACACACTAAATTATCAGAATAGCAGTACCTATCCTGTTAATACTATTCCGCGCAGAAATATTGACGAGACAATTCCAAATAGAAGAAATAGAACAAATAGAGTAAATACATCAAATAGCACAAATACAGCAAATACAGCAACTACAGCAAATAGAGCAAATACAGCAAATACAGAAAATATACGGCCTAGAAGGAACAATACAACACCACGTAGAACAAATGGTATTTCTATAAACATGCCAAGAAATGAAAGAATAAATAATAGAAATACAATGGAGGCCTCTGGTCAAACTGATATATCATTTAATAACACAAATATTAGAGAGGGTCCACCAACTGTAGAAGAAATTGAAAATGCAACACAAACATTATTATTTTCAAATATTAGTAATCCAATAAATAGTCAATGTCCTATAATTCATGAAGAATTTGAAAATAATAGTATTGTTATAAAAATAAATCACTGTGGACATATATTCACCCCACCATCTTTACGCAGATGGTTTGAAACAAATCATTGTTGTCCAGTGTGTCGTCATAATATAACCGGACGTCAACAAAATAATCAACAAACAGAAATTCAATTAGGAAACCTATTTGATCATTTATTTAACAATACAACAAATGATATATTATACGAATATACGTTAAGAATACCAACATATACTTAATTACACCCTTGAATAAATTATTTAGTGTATTATTCAAATTTAAATAATGGACAAAATTATAATAGTATTTTTCTAATGCAGTACCGCCAGTTTTTGTTGGGTGAATAAATTTATATTTTGTATAATTTATGCAAAATATACAGATTTTATATTAATAATAAAAAATATTTGACCACATTCCTCCAATAAAGTTAATATTGTCTTCAAAATAAAACATGCTATCCATATTTTCAAATGTAAAATCTTTATAAGAAAATTGTAAATCAATAAACATAAGAGGTCCTTTAATGGATGATTTAACTAGCGACGAATCATAAAATAGTTTATCATAAATACCATTTTTATAAAAAATGTAGTCACTATATTGTATTAAGTCATCACTGATTTGCTTTTTAGAACATTTAACTTTCGAAAATGCTAAATAAATATTAATTTCGTTTTTTAGAGACTTACAATTAATAATATTTTGGTACCCTTCTTTACAATACGAAATGTTTGTTGCTCCTTTAAAAATATTTATAGGATCCATTGAAAGCTCATTAGAGAGATAATCAAGAATTACTGTACCATATATACCATTCTTATCCATTACATATGTGTTAATTTCACATCGGGTAGTTTGTACATTATCATTCATGAAAACAGGACTGGTACAATTGTAAACATTTACACTCAAATACTTATGTTTGTTCTCGTTTTTTAATATTTGAACTGGTACAATTTGTAAAAAATTATCAGAATTTTTTATATTTTTGTTAATATAATCATTAAAAAAATCTGATTGTTCATCTGTTAAACAAAAATTTAAATATGCACTTTCTTTTGATACAGTAAATGGTACATTTAACGTATTTTTTGTAAACGGATTATAGACAAATGGTGGCATACCCGCTAATAAACCAGAATAAATTGTACGTAATAATTGTATTTTCATTATTATGTAAATAATTTGATATATTTATATAAGTTTATCAACCAAATTATAATATTCTTGAAATAAAATAGAACCAATATTATCTCCATATTGTGCCATTTTAATAGATAATAATATTATGTCTTTTTTTACATAATGAGGAATATAATCATCATATGTAAACAAGTCTAATATTAGTTTATGATCCGCTGCCAATATATCATGTCCAATATCTAATTTTGGTAACATATAAGAGAGATCAATAACAATTTTTTTTCCAAATGCTCTTTGTATATCATCTCCAAAAGTTACTATGTGTGGTGCATTATTATGTAATCCAGGTTTTACTATATTATCGTGTAGTTCCAGTAAAAAAGCGTTGCAAGGAAGTAAAAATAGTCCTACTAATAAAGTTCTAAATTTCATTTATATATATTTTGATAAAATATTTAGTATTTAATACATATAAATAATACAATCAATATATTATAAGTATGAAAATACTAAATATTTTATTATGTACAATATTAACAAGTGTTAACGGATTTAATACAATACAAACAAAAACAAAAAATGTATTAAAATCATCACCAATAGAGGTGGTGCCAAATAAGGTGGAAGCGTCAATACTGTTTTTCCCAGGTAAGCTATTCAGAAACATTCCAAAAGAAATGTATAACGGATTTGTAAGTAAACTTAATAATAATTATGATGTATCTATTGCAAAAGATAACATGAATGAAAATAAAGAATTACTAGAAAGTAGTGAAAATATATGTATTGTTTCACATTCAACAAGTGCAAATGATGTTGTTGAACTAATAAAAAAAACCAATATTACTTCTAAAGTAATATTTATTGACCCAATCGAATATGTATATTTTAAAAATGAGAACTATTTAGATAATTATAATTTTGATATGAATAATTTAGAAGAACAAATATCTGAGTTTTTAGAAGCAAATAAAATAGATTTGTTTTTCAAAAGTGTTTTTAAAAAAGAACCAAAAATGAAGCCTATAGATAATAGTGTTTTAGTGTTGCAAAGTAAAATGTCTAATATGTGGAGAGTATTTCCACCAGTACCACCGCTTAACAAATATTCACTAGATTTAAAACAACTGAAAAACAAGCAAATAGATACTATAGATGATTATGGTCATTATGACATTTTAGATAGTTCATGGGCAAACCTTATGCATAACAGCGTATCAAAAGGTGCTAAAAATCGTGATGACGAATTTATTGAAGAATACCAATCAAAGTTGGTTGATAAAATAAATACCTTTATAAATAGTGATTAATAATATATTCATTTAATAAATGAAACTATTATCTACATCATTTTTGCTTCCAAAAATTAATAGTAAAAACAAATTTTCAAAATTAAAAGCATTAACATTAAGTGGTATTGAATTAGGTGTACCATTAAATATAAATCAAAATATATTTACAAATTTACATTATGGATATGATATAACAACACCCCAAATTATATTATTACAAATTTTAATAGGATATTACACATACAATCAAGATCGTTTAAAAGATGCTGAAGAATATCAGCAATTAGAATTAAATCAAAAAGAAAAATATAGCACTGAAAAAAAAGAACTATATGAACAATTGTTAGAAAATTCAGAACAATATGAATCTTCTTATACAATTGTTTTTGCATTGATAACTGTAATAATGCTGTACAATGAAAACGAAATAAATTATTCTAATTTACCATTAGTAATATTATTATATATCACAAATTATTACAAAGAAATAAAACAAAAATATCCTTTAATAAAACCGTTTTACATATCTACAATGTGGACATTATCAACGGTTATACTTCCTTGTATAATTCACGACAATAACTATGATATATTCGCATATCCAACCGATTATATACCATGTTTTCTCTCTTTATTTGCAACTACAAACCTTGCTGATATTAAAGATATTGAAGAAGATGCTATGGCAAATATTAAAACATTTCCTGTAGTATATGGATTAGAAACAACAAATGCAGTCGTTTTAATATGTTTATCATTATCTTCATTAATATTTGGTTTAAATGAACACTACTTGGATAATCCTATTGTAAATATTTTGTTTGAAATCCAAAATATTGGAGTAGCCTTTGTACCATTGTTATCTAATTATACTTTATAATAAAAAAGCATATTATATGTATCTCCAAAATTCCAGACAATTTGTTTTTTACTAGGTTTAAATATTGAACCAACAAATGTCCATGTTTGTTTTGGAATTTTTATTAAATGTTTCCATTTCATCGGTAACATTTTACTGTGAGACGCACCATCAAATGCCATTTCTTTTCCATTACACGTAAATAAACTACAAAAATGTTTTTTTGTAGTATCACGGACAATTGCAGAGTCTAATACATACTTTACTTTATTACCATTTTTATCTAAAAGTTCAATATTTATAGATAGATCCAACCTTTTATCCTTTAATTTTATTTGCCTTGTATCTAATACTAAAACATCGTAATCATTATACAGTTTTATATTTTGTTTAAGTAAGTCAATATATTTACTTTTAGTGAAATAAAAACCAATATTAATTTCATTATTATTTAAATATGATAAAATTTGTTTGTAATAATCGTAAGGATTACCGTCTTGGTTAATATTTTTAATAGCATAATTTCTTTTTAATACACTGGAAGGAATAGCATTGTATATATTTTCAATAACAAGATTTGTGTTCATTGCTAAAGCAATATTTTTATTTCCATAAGATGCCTCAATACAAAGATTCCATAACATAAAGGCTTTTTTTAATTTAGGTTTTATTGTGTTTCCATTTGAATGTCTACCAGTAATCATTAACTTTCGAAAATATTTGAAAAACTTACGCCCCTTATCACTAAAAAAGAAATTTACAAACAATGTGTTAAACCAACAATTAGACAAATTTTGAATTGGAGCAATTATTTGTGTTTCATCTATTTTTGTATTATTTAAATTATCTAATAATACTTTTTGTGCATCTTTAGTAAAGACATTTTTACATAGCGGTTTTCCATTTTTTATTCCAACAGAAATTTTAAGATTATCTACAAATTGTTCCAATGTATCATTACATAAAAATATATTGCTTCGCATATTGTTGTTTGTAACAAACTGTTTATTTATTGCTGGTGAATATGAGGATACATATGTGGTTAACGCGGAATTTCTCTCCAATATACCTTTTGTTATGTTTGTTATTCTTTTTAATGCAGTATTTGTATTAGAACTAGGTAACGGTGGTAATAATGAAGTATTATTTTTAACACTATTATGAATATTTTGTTTTATTACATTTTCCTGTAAAGTATTGTTTGATTTATTACTGATAGCAAATGATGAAAATGAAGGAGGTGTAAATTGTGGAGTTTTGGGAGATGGAATTTTTTTTTGTGTACCTATTTTTGTTTTTGTACCTTTATCTAAAACGCATCTTCCATTTTCATTTCTAACTTTACCAGGTTTACATGGTTTC
>CERI01018626.1_pt1 | contig 33001 bp, 36 predicted proteins | sample 350261 | NCBI WGS metagenome assembly CERI01 (sample SAMEA2620979, study PRJEB7988) | marine metagenome | isolation source: saline water (ENVO:00002010), including
TTTTTGCGAGAACTGTCGTCCAGAAAAAGAAGATCCACTCGTTTCGTGCATTCATATGAAACGATCACGGATTTAATTGGCGATCCGCTCGACTGGCCTGAACTCATATGTGCTGTACGTATCAGCAACGGTGTTAGACGTCATGCTGGCGCTAGAGAAGATTTAAGACGATTATTCATCGCCGAAAATTTAAAACACGGGGAGAGATTCAAATTGACGCTTTTTTTGATGAGCAACGGCGTTCCGCCGAGTATGATCAAAGAGTATTACACGACAAATGCAAGTCTCCGCGACGAAAGTGCGGTTCGATCGGTGAAAGCAATTCTGGACGAATACAAGTGCATCAGCGAACAAAAACGAAATAGCTGGTCGACGTTTGACTTGTGCACGGGAAGATGGGAATATTTGAACGGAAAACCGTTGATTAAAAATAAATGTTGAATTATTAAACATTTATCGAAAAATATCGGAAAGATTTACAACAAATAAGTTTGGATGATGTTGAAAATGACCTTATTTAATATTTTGTTTATCCATTAAAAATATGCCTACGACTACTGATCACCTGCGAAAGGCGCCGGATCACTACAAGAATAAACTGATGAGAGATTTTTCACAAAAATCTCTCAAATTGACTGGAGTAAACGATAGATACCCCCATTTCGCATCGGTACATTTTATCGCTGGAGACGAAGAACAGTTCAACACCTACCGCTCGAGCGACTCGTCGACACGACTCCATTTCGCAGAAAGTCCGAACGATGCATTTCATGCGAATATTGATTTGAAAGTCCACGAGGTGTATCGTGGCACGTTGTCACGTCCAGTTGTGACCGATACGTTCAGGTACATTTTCCACAAATTTAAAAAAGGGATATACGTGAAAATACGCAACGGTACACTGGAAACGTTTCTTCCGTTTTCGAACGCACACTTCGTGAACGAGTACGGCAATCGACTTGATCCGGACGGCACTTCTACAAAATTGTTCAAGGAAATTAGTAAAATGGACGGTTATTCGTTCAACCCGCGCAAGGTGAACGGCTTCTATGAAAAGTGGTTTGCGAACAATTGCTTAGTGCGTTATGAGTATCCCATCGCGGAGAACGACACGAATCTTTGCGCGATCCGAGACATGCTGGACGCGCTCGTCGAAACGGGAAATGTGCCAGACTATGATTTTTTCATCAACAAACGAGACTATCCGATCCTTGCCGAAGGAAAGTACGAACCGTACAATCATATTTTCGATTCGAAAACGCACCCTCTCGTGTCGCACGCCTATTCGGCGTACGCTCCCATTTTTTCGTTTAGCGCCGCGGATCGGCATTCGGACGTTATCATGCCTACCGTCGATGATTGGATTCGCGTCGCGTCTTCGGAAGATCGATTTTTCTGCAAAACGAGCAACGATTACTTTCCCGCGCCGAATTCAGTGGCATGGGAAGACAAACGAAACGTAGCTATATGGAGAGGATCGTCGACGGGCGCGGGAACAACCGTGCAGACGAACAAGAGACTAAAATTGAGCAAACTATCCCAACGGTTGATGCTTTCCGGTTCGATGATCCGTCTTGATGCAGGGATCACGTCATGGAAACGACGACCTCGAAAAATCGAAGGCGTGCCCGGTCTTCAAACGATAGACGCGAAAGCCGCTAAACTCGAATTGGTAAATAAGATTCCGTTTGACAGGCACTGTCAATACAAGTACATCGTTCACGTCGAAGGTCATACGGCGGCGTACCGTCTCGGTGCTGAGCTAGGTTTGGGATCTGTTGTGTTGATTGTAGAGGGAGAGTACAAGTTGTGGTTTCAGCGTTTTTTGGTAGAAAACGAGCACTACGTGTCGGTGAAAGCAGACTTTTCCGATTTGGAGCATAAAATCGAGTGGCTGATTGCAAACGACGACAAAGCGAAAGCCATCGCGGAAAACGGCGTGCGCTTTTTCAACAAATACTTGACGAAAAAGGGTATTTTGGATTACATGAGAAACACCCTGTTCGCATTATCCCGAAAAATGCCATTGGACGCATGGATCGATCGACCTGTTCCAAAACCTCTACGATCCGAGTTGTTTCCGCACATATACGTTCACGTAGATAAAAATTTGAAAACGTCGAAAAAATCGAAAGTCGATCAAGGAAAAATAGGAAACGTTGCTGTCGTGGTAAAGCAATCGGCCGAGAATCTTTTTCGCGAGTACAACATAGGGCGACGTGTAGTGAACAACCTTCCATCAGACAATTTTGCGAAAACGCTTTATTTTATAGAAAGCACGAATAGTCTTGTTCTTGAATACGTGGAAGGACCTACGTTGTTGCAAAAATTGCAGGCTGACGATTTTTCTGAGACGGATTTGTGCGAAATACTGGTCAAAACGTTGACTGCGATCAAGGGCGCTCAGGATTTTAATAAGTTCGCGCACAATGATCTCAGCGTTTCCAATGTGATCTGCAAAAAAGTCAATTTTTACAAACCGATCATCATCGATTTTGGCAGATCTACGGGAGTGATGGACAACGGTCTAGCGCTCGCCTGTTCGTACATGAAATACAGCAAGACGCAAGACTGCATGCATCTTGTAATGTCTACGCTGTTTCACTTGTGCAGACGCGGAGACGCAACAACTTATTCAAGCCTCATTCGTTTGCTTTCAACGTTTATCGCGCCTTCGCCTATTGACGCGAAAAGGGACATCGTGCGATGGGCGATACGCTTCACGGACATTGAAGGCAAATTTTCACGAATCACAAATCCATTTTCAAACAGAAAAAATCCATGCACGGAGGAAGTCATTTCAAAGTTGCAAGATCACAATCCCTGCCACTGCGTGTCCCCCCGCAGCTTGGTCAACTTTTTCGTAAAAAAGGAAGTTGTAAAACGCAAACTGAAATCTATTATTGAAGAAAGTGTGCGTTTCAATATGGCCGACTATCTGTTGAGTCGTTGGCGCGGCATTGATTCTGGAAACAAAACCGGTGAGCAGTTAGTCTCACGACTAGTTGAATTGGTGAACAAAAAATTGAGCTCGATAGATGATTGGAATATGTCGTGGTTGGAAGACGGTTTAAGCTGTTTGCACCGTGCAAGAGACGGCGATAAGCAAATTATGGATGCATTGAAGAAAGAATATCAACATGTGATCGAATGGCAACATCCTGAAAAATTGTCGATCGGAGATGCAAAGCTTTTATTGGAAAAAAAAAAGTCTGGAAAATACGCTGTCATCCTTGAGTTAAAAAAAAATCTTTAGAGTAATAAAATATGTTTGATACAAATAATGTAGCCATTGTTGGCGCCTTAGCCCTCGCTGCAGCGGCTTTCACCATTGGTTCTTCAGATTCTGGATCCGACATTGTTGAAAACTACGGGGATCTCCCTTCATTCACGACTCGGGCCACCCCTTCATATTCTACAAGCAGGTCAGCTGCGCAAAAAGGGCAAATTTTCGCTGCTCCGCCGAGCATGCAAGCTATGATCTCTCCTCGCTTCAACTCTGGAAGTTTGCCGGCTACAATCACGTATAGTCCTCCGAACACCGCTAACATGGCGTACAAGACGACGAGTCCGTTCGCCGACAACGCTGCTGCGGGGAGATCCATGCAGACTGCGCTCGGAAGAAACCGTTGCGTTAATTCTGGAATGACGGGAAACGTGATCGAAGGATTCAACGGAGCGAACAACTCTACCATGGTCGTCAACTCCGCACAACCGTCGCTTCTCGCAACCAGCGGAGCCGCGCTTGGCATGGAAGACTCTCAAGCTAATCCTGAGAATCCGGTTGTTTTCGACCGATACATCACGGCGAATCGCACAAGCCGTCTTCGAGCGCAAGGAGACAAGATCCGCGGCGATCTTGCCATTCCTCCTTGCAACTCGGGCTGGTTCCAAGTCTCTGTCACTCCTTCCATCGATCTTGAGCAGGGCGCTCTCGCGGTAATGGGAGGCACTTTCAACCAGCAAGGTCAGAACCTTGCATCGCTCGTCAACATGTCTTCCGGAGGCACGACGACTGCGATTTCTGGCGTCGACATGTCGACTAGTATCAATACTTGCCTCGCGGGCGCTGGCAACGATGTCACGTCCATCGCGTTTGCTTAAAATTAGTATTTCTCAATTATAATAAATTGAAAAATGTACTCTACGTTAAACAACATCTACCAAAAAGAACACTTTCTCTTCGATTTCGAACGCCCGAGTCGAGTGTCTGCTCGTCACGTCCAATCGAGAAACCCTGTTCCTGAGCCATCACGGCGCCAATCGTGGCCAACGCCTGTTCAGCGCAGAGTCGACAGATCGCCCCCGCCTCGTCCAGGATCTGTCGACTGGGAAAACGTTGAACCCGAACGCCAACCTTCAAAATTCGGTCCTCATTACTGGTACATGCTACACAACATGTCGTTGAATTATCCGATGAAACCGTCTAATTTTGCAAAACAAAAAATGAAGGCCTTTGTCGAAGCTCTTCCGTTTCTGCTTCCATGCAGAGATTGTTCCGAACACGCCAAAAAATTCATGGCCGGCGCAGAACGAACAGGCTCTCTTGGGCGAGCGATGAAAAACAGAGAAAGTCTGTTTACCTTTTTATGGCGATTTCACAATAGTGTCAACGAACGACTGAACAAGCCGATGGTTTCCTTCCACGACGCACTCGCCATGTACTCACCATCTTTATAATTTTGTTTTATCCGGAATGAATAAAACAATGAAAATTTCACACGTCGTATTTATAGCGTTTGTCGCGGCTCTAACGGTCATGCTGGTTCTTGCGTATAAATCGCCTAAGGAAGACTTTGCTGTGCCGTTTACGGAACCCGTATGGACATACTGGGAAAATAAGCCGGGTGCATCCATGCCGGAGATAGTTGGACGCTGCTACAAGAATTGGAAAACGATTGGATTAGCTAAGAACGCGATCATGCTCACCGAAAAAAACGTCGGGCGATTTATACCTCTGTCGGAAATGGAGAAGATCAACAAAGCGGCTGACGGGGAACTTGCGGTAAAAAGCGATTTCATAGCTCTTTATCTTCTGAAAACTTACGGCGGAATCACGACGGATAGCACCGTGTTCATGAACAGACCGCTCAACGCGTGGTTTCGCGACGCAGTAAACGGAAAACCCGCATTTTTGTTCAATGCGTCCAGATACAACAAGGACGGAACGAACTGTCCGGAAACATTTTTCATGTACTCAAAGAAGGGACATCCGTTTTTCAAAGATTGGTACGCAACAGCCCTTGCCGTCGGCAGCAAGGGCAAAGACGGAAGAGACAAATTCATCCATAGCCTCAAGCAAAAAACTCCTGACATCGACGATAGAATGGGCGACGACCACTACCTGTGGGTGTACTTGGTCGGGAAACATTTGCTGAAACAGAAACCTCAGTATTTATCATTGATCTCCTTTCAAGATTCTGAAAAAGATCCGCTAAAAACATTGGACAGCGTCGAATGGGAAACGGATCCCGCCTGTGAAAAGCTGGATAAGCGACAGCGCACGAATTTAACCAAGCTGGACAATGGTCTTTGGAAAAACTGCGATCCAAAGATCGTACCCTTATAACGAGTAGTCTCCCATGTCATCGTCATCCTCTTCCATCTCGTCGTCCATGTCATCGAGATTGTCCCAATCCATAACATCGTCTTCTTCCTCTTCCATTTGCTGGTATTTCCGTTCCAACGAGTCTAATTTTTTCATGTACTTTTTCTGCGCTTCGGTCATTCCGCTACCATCCGCGTTGCCTTGCGCGGCACATAATTCTCGCACGGAAGAGTAGCCCAGCACGGCAAGAAGCTCGGCAATGACCTCTTCCTTGTTTCTGCCGGATAGACGAGGAGAAGAACGCTGAGTGAACGCGACGTTGCGCGTAACTTTGCTGGGGGACACGCCTTTCAGAACCGCGCGACGACGTTTTTTGGGACTTTTCCGCTTGACGCTCTTTCGCCTCCTTGTGCTTTTCTTTTTCAGTTTGACGCTTTTCCGTTTCCGTTTGGGACTTTTAGTTTTTCGTCGTTTTCGTTTACTTTCCCTGCACTTTCTCGTGTTTCTGTCATAAACCAACCCTTTCTCCTTGCATTCTTTTCTCGTCTGAGCTACGGTCTTACGCGGGCTTCTCATTTTCCTCTTACTCTTTCTTTTGGAACTCCGTTTTTTGGGGCTCTTCCTCTTGGAACTCTTCTTTTTCGAGCTCTTCCTCTTAGAACTCCGTTTTTTGGGACTCTTTCTCTTGGAGCTCTTCTTTTTGGCGTCGAGCGCCTCGTTATAAAAGGATACAGCATCCAAGTATTCACCATACAACATGTCGTAATCTCCTCTTTGTACTATTTGATCGGGGGAAAGCATCCAGGTGTCTGGGTTTCGCATAAAAAAATCTTTCTTCTCCCCTAAGTCGATTGCTATCTTCGACATCTCGTCGTACATTTTGTAAATTTCCGCGACGACCTTCTTGGCGTTTTTGGGAAATGTGGGTTTTAACTTTCCGAGCTTTTTAGTCATTTATTATAAACTAATAATAAAGGAAATGGAAAAGAAAAGGAATAGCCCGTTTACTGGTAGCACATATGACAGCTACGCGAGCTACGATTCAGGCGCGCACGAAACGCACTTGACGTACGACGAATTGTTTCACAACGACTTGGATCTAAATACGACTTGTCCCGACTTGTACAAGCTAGGAGCCATCACAACTGCCCCTGAACTTCGCGCGCTGCAAGACCTCGAGAACCAAACGGTAGCGAACGTGTGCATTTGCGCCGTCGACAAGAACGTGTGTTCGCGTAAGAATCTGTACCCGCTTCGCAATGCGACGTGCAACATTCCATACCGCAAGGCCGACGTCGCTCCGTGTCAGACATCGTACTTCAACACGAAGGTGTAGAGAAAATCGACATGTACAAAATTAAAAATAGTTTTCATTCACAAGTAGTATGAAAATAAAAAATTGATTCATTTAACGCTAGGTGTATTTTAACTTGGGTACTTTGTACACGAGAATCGGTGTTTGTCGATCGTTCTGCAAGTAAGGAAGAAGAGCTTCGGGCGTCGTTTCACTTTTCATAATAACGGGTCCGCGCGGACGCTTGAACTGAATCGCGACGTCCCTGTCCGGAAAGTGAACGACGACCTTGTATCGATTCATTTCCATGCGGTGCACGTCTGCGAGGACGGGCACGTCTGACGGAGGGAAAAAGTAGAGACACACACACTCGTACGCGAGCGATAGAGACTGCACAATCTTGTATAAAAAATCCATTTTATACAAGAACGGTTTCCTTTAGAATTACTGCAAAGCCACTCCCAACATCAGCAGAAACCCGGCAAACGTCGTCACATTAGACAAGAAGGGTATTTTCTGCTTGGTCGGCGGATGGTACAATAAGGTGACAACGACCATGAAAAGTAAAAACAGCACGAGCGTCGTGATCGCTGCTTTCTTGTAGACTTCATTCTTCTTATCCATCAAATACGTGAAGTACAACACCAAATACAACGAGCCGACGATTTCCAACAAAATAACTAAGGCCAGCCCAAGTTTTGCCAGATTATCCGACACGCGTATCTTCTTTTCAAGGGTACTTACTTTTGTATCGAAATTTTGGATTTTGTTGATTCCAGAGTAGACGAACATGACGAAAAAAAGAACAACGGCGACAGATAGGAGAGTGTGATGATTCATTTTATTCTACAAATAAATGAATAACAACATATATTATATTATTGCTGCTGCGATTGTTGTTGTGTTTATCACTGCTTTGGTCGTTGTTCTCTCGATCAACCGTGGAGGAACTTGCCAACTTGACGAAACCGCTACAAATTGTACCGAAGGGGTATCCGGTTGGGACGGAATATGTAGGGTTGCATCTACAAAAACACAGTGCCTTGCATTTGGGTATGGAGGACAAAAATGTTGCAAGTGGGTAAATAAAAAATAAATTATCGTCTCAACGAACGACGACTTTCAGGCAACGATTTGAGTTTTGACAAGAGTTCTGAGCCTGCATCGCTAGCGACTTCGCTAACTTCCTTTACCGTTTCAGAAACCGTCGGCGATGTATCTGTCGAGGATGCAGAGTCGCTCGTTGGCTTACTCTTTTTTCGAATGAAAAAGTACCAAATGGCAAACCCTATCGCGATTATCGCGACGCCGCCCCCGATGTACATGGCTAATTTTTTCTGGTCGTTGGATCGAGTCAATTTGAGCGGTTGTTGATTTTGAGGAGGAGCTCTCATCTGTTGATTTTGAGGAGGACGTCTCATCTGCTGATTTTGGGGAGGGCGTCTCATCTGTTGATTTTGAGGGGGACGTCTCATCTGCTGATTTTGAGGAGGGCGTCTCATCTGCTGATTTTGAGGAGGAGAGGGGGGTCTTTGTTGCTGCTGAGGAGGTCTTTGCTGCTGAGGAGGGGGTCTTTGTTGCTGAGGAGGAGGTCTTTGTTGCTGAGGAGGAGGTCTTTGCTGCTGAGGAGGAGGAGGAGTTTTTTTTGCGATTGATACGGAAATTTCTGTAGAATCGTTTAGCGATTTTAGTCCAATGTAGTATGATCTCAAATCTTCTGTGCTTTTTATGTTTCCCGATACTTCTCCAGAGTCAGATTGTTTAAAATCGAGGTTGGAACCCTCGTCTAACTGCTTTTGATCGACGATGGCAAAATGAAAATCTTTCGCAGCCTTGAGGTAAAAATCTATGTTGAACGGTACCGCATCGTCATTCAAAGGAATTAACTGCATAACTTTCCCGACGGTGTAAGTATTCGTGGATGTCATCTTTTTTCTTGACGTAAATTGTCCTTTAGATAATAAATTATTGTTATAATAAATGGCTAAATCAAAAAAATCAAAGAAATCGAAAGGCGGCAGTTCGATACTTGTTATAATTGCTGTATTAGCATTACTCGCGGCGATAGGCGTCGCAATCTACAAACTTACCGGACAACATGGAGGTGGAAACGGAGGGAGTACAGATTGCTCTTCCTTTAAAGGAAAATGTAACCTAGGGTCAGTGAATTCCAAGAATTCCAAAACAACGTGTAAGGATCAACAATGCACCGCACAGGAATGTTGCACGCCTCCGGCGTGTACAAACTACACATGTACGTCGGGAAAAAAGAAGTCCACTACCGGTAAATGTGTTGCATCCGGATGCACGGACACGATTTGTTGCGATAAAAAAATTCAGCCAACGATTACAACGTGCCCAACCAAATTTAAATGTGGTGATTTCAAAGATGTCGATACAAGCAAGCAATGCAAAAAGAATCCATGCACACAGGATGAATGTTGTTCATTTTTTCAATGGGCGAAAAACAAAGGTGGTGACGTAAAAAAAGAGGCGCTGAACCTCCTGAATACACAGTTAGAAAATTGTGGAGGAGATCTTAAAAAAAGAGCTGATGCTCTTCAAGCAGCAGAAACAGCGGCTACTGGGTACAAGTGTCCACCAAAGGGCTCCCTTCCAGGGTGTCCTCTACAACGTTTGAAGGCAGCCAAAGCTGCAATCAATAAAACGTGTCCTTCTCAGTAATTTATTTTATACCATCAATCGTATAAAATTATATGGGATGAATCACATGTACATGCTTGGAACGGAGGCGCCGTGAGCTCCGTCGCGACGAAGAAGAGCGTCGATTTGTTCGGTGGACACTTTCAGTGGAAACTTGGTTTTTCCGGGAAGAGTAAACTTGACGATTTTCTTGAGTTTGGACTCGCTGCGTTTGCCGACGAGCTTGAGCACGTTGAGTTTCGCGACGATGGTGCCCAGTTTCCGGCGAAGGTCGCGGACGCCCTGTTCGTTTGTGTACTTGTCTATGATGTGTTTGATCGAGTCGTCTGGCACAGTGATGTCTTTCTGTTTGAAGTTGAATTCTTTGCAGATGGAGGGCATGAGATAATCCTGGGCAATTTTTATTTTGTCGGAGGATTTGAATCCTTTCATTTGGATAACGCGCATCCGATCGAGAAGGATGGGATCGACTTTTTCTACGTGGTTGAAGCTCATCACGAATACGGCTTTGCTGAGATCAATGTCGATTCCCGAAAAGTACCGATCCTGGAAGGCAGAATTTTGAACGGGATCCAAAAGATGGCACAGCAGATTGGAGATCTCTTTTCCCGATGGACTTTCGCTAAGTTTGTCGACTTCGTCAAAGAATATGACAGGATTCATGGAGCCAGCATCGCGGATGACTTCGATGATTCGTCCGGGTTTGCTACCTTCAAATGTATAGTCGTGTCCCTGGAGAAACGCAGAGTCTTTCGCGCCTCCGAGCGCAATGAGCGCAAACGGGCGACCGAGCACTTTGCTCAATCCGTCCTTGACGAGGGTCGTTTTGCCGTTGCCTGGAGGACCTTGAAGCGCGAGGACTTGACCGGCACCGGCTTCGTTGGATATCCATCCGGATATGAGTTGAATAATTTCGTCTTTGACGTGATCGTGCCCGTACACCGATCCGTTTAGTGTTGAACGAGAGTCGGCCAAAAACTTGTAAATCTCTTTGCTCGAATTGTTTGTTTTGCTCATGGGAAATTTGGTGTAGTCGTTCAGCGGTAATTTTTGAAATTGCGCGAACCATGCATTGAGCTTGTGGTATTCGTTGTCCGTCGGTTCCATGTTCTGAAACGAGTGAAGTCGATTCATCAGGAAAGCTTTCGATTGCATGGAGATGTGCTCCATCTGCAGAATCATAAACTTGAGCGGAATCGATGTAATATTATGCATGCGCAGCATGTCGTACTCTTCAACACATCTGTTGCGTTTTTTTTTCGTGAGTTTTTTGAAGTACTTTTCTTCTGGCGCAGTGAGCATGTCGCGCAAGTCGTAGTCTTCTTCGTCGTCGATGTACGACGAGTCGCTGTCGTCGTCGTCCGAAGATTCATCCTCATCCTCATCCTCGTCTTCACTTTCCTTTTTCTTTTTTTTCCGTTTACGCCTTTTTATCACTCTCCTGCGTTTGTCCATCTCTTCAAGCTGTCCGCACAGTTGACTAAGGACGAGCATTTTCGTGAGCGAATCGTCAGCTGGTTTCTGGGACTGACGCATCATGGGCTGCATAAATTGACGATGGGGTACTCCGTCAAATTCTATGATTTCAATGTCTTGAATAACGTTGTGGCGGTGGTTACGATTCTTCTTCCTTGAATGAGACAAAGCTTTATTTTTCAAAAGCTGTCGACGCGATCTTTTTTTCCGCGTCGACTTTCGAACTGAAAGTATTTCGTCAGGCATGTCGTAATTTATCAAACCGGCAATATTTCCATGTTCGTCTACGTCGCTTGCCTCTTCTTCATCAAGGTCTAAAATTCCATCGTCATCGGTATCTTCGTCCCCTATCGTTTCGCTTCCGGAAGAGTCGTCGTTGTCGGTTTTTTTGCATTTGAAAGCTTGCTGAATCTTCTTTTGAGCGATCTTTTTAGCCGTTCGAGGTTTTCTGGGTGGTGGTTTTTTTTTCCTGCCGCCTACTTTTTTCTTTGGTGATTCTTTTTTTTTACGACGCCGTTTATTGGGTTTCACAACCGGCGTCGTTTTTCCATCATTTTCTTTTATTTCACAATCTCGCATTTTATTTATGTAGCGTTTTTCTTTAAGGATAAAATGTAGGTTATAAATAAAATGCCCCGAACCGAAATAGGAATCAGTCAAATCGTACAGTTAGTATTTTCCGGTTTATATGTAGGCACATCAGCTTATCTATCGTACACGCTAGAGGATTGCAATTGTGATCACGGTCGTGTATTCGTTCCGAATCAAATCGTGATGATCATCGGTGTTTTAGGAATAGCTTTCACGCTTTGCAGTTGTTGCTTCGATACTCTAGAGTTTGGTCATTACTACAATACGGTGGTTCCGGCAATCGTCGCAGGTGCTTGCACTATTGTTATGGCAACAGGGAAGGACAAGTGCAAGCCTCCTCAAGGAAAGACATGCAAGGATCTCAATTTCAGTAATCCCGCCATTCGAGTCCAGTTAGGAGCATCTGTGTTGCTTCTTATTTGGGGATTAATCGCGTACACGAGTCAAGATAAGAGTCCTTATAAAAAGAAAGCATCGCCCAAAAAAAGAACGCAATCTGAGTGGCAGGCTGCAGTACTACGAGATGCTGCCGGAAAAGCTTAGTAGTATAATAAATGAGTACTTGTCCGTTTTCAAAATTCAGAGATATTTTTGGCAAGCCGGGAGAAGGAGTTCATGCCTTCAAATTTAAAGGAACTAGTTTAGTCGATTACTTTTTGACGATTGTATTAGCATTTTTCATAACAGCCGTCACAGGATGGCCTCTAGTATTAACTACGATAGGCGCGCTCGTAGCGGGTATAATTTTACACATGTTGTTTGGCGTGAATACACAGTCTGTGAACGCGTTAGGACTAACTTGTTGATCATTCAGAGATCGGCTCCGGCAAAGTCGGCTCGCGGGCTCGCTTTGCCGTTACAAATTCAAAATGTCAGTTTAATTTTGAATTTGCTATTATTAATAAAAGAAAACATGTCTGACTTACAAAGATTTTGCTGCGGTCCCAATAATGATAATTGCGGATGCGTCCAACATTCAAATCAATATCCTTACTTAGGTGCCTGTGAATGCAATAATCTTACTGACCGAATAGGTTTAGGTTATAATTGCAAACATGGTGAAATCCCGTACTTTGAAGTCATAGAGGGGAAAACGCCGGACTTCGACACTATTTTGAACCCGATGTGTGGATTCAAAGTAGCAGACGGAGAAACAGACCCGTCTAAATGCCCGCCTGCGCCGCCCGGTTCCGGTCCTGTAGTTATAAGAAACATTCCTCATTTTGGAAGTGTATGTGCCCTTAGGTGTCATACTATTCCCGGCGGTCCAGATCATCGAGATTACAGCGATTGTCCTCATGATCGTCCAACTGATCGTCCAACGCGTGAAAGTTTCACTCTACAAAGTCGAGATGATCCTCCTCCAATTCCCATATATAGACCAGATTATATGCAGTGTAATGGTAATCCTCCATACTGTTATTATATGGGAGGTTATAGCGAGCCAAATCAATTGATGGGCATTATACGCACAGGAATTTCTGTGAATCCAGGAAATGTAGGTGCAGGGCGTAACCCGGCTTGTGTTCCAGGGGGAGACGACGCATCAAAAGTTCAGGACTGTATAAGTTGTGTTAAAACGAATTGGGGGGAAGATTGCAAGAATAGCCAGGGTGTGTCCTGTGACTATCTTAGTCTGACTACCCCTAGGGTGACTGACAAAATGGTTAGAAACTTTTGCACGTACGGAATGCGCGGTCAAGCTAGTAATTAAAATTGTTTTCAAACCGACCAACGTCGTAAATTATTTTTCATTTTAAACTCGTGTAAAATGAAAAATCAGGAATAGACAGCTCCTTTGGGAATAAATAGAAATATTATCTTATTTCGACACATCATACCGAGATCGGCTTTGCCGATTGAAACACGATAAGTCCGTCGTTGTTCCATTCTCCTGAACGGCAGTTGTTGTGATCAAGATGAACCATGAATACGTTTTCGAATTTTTCTACGACTCCGGACAAGATGTGCTTGTCGTACTCTGCGGGAGCGTGCGATTGTCCGGTGCGTAAATCGCGATCTTTGAAAATGTCTTCTATGATCATGTGTCCGCCGGGCGCGAGATGCTTGTGCGCTTCGTTGATGAAGCGGATTTGATCGTCGAATAAATGGGTCGTGTCTTCGATGATCAAATCGAACGGCCCGTGTCTCGCGAGACCGTCGTTTATGCTGTCGACTGATCGGATGTTCATCACGTCGACTTTGACGTTGTCTATGTGTTTCGCCATGTTCAAGTACTTGGGATGATTGTCGAATCCTACTATCGTAGCTTCCGGGAGGAATTCTCTCCACATCCTCAAGCTAGCACCGGTGAGCACTCCGATTTCGGCAACGTTCAAGGGATCGTCCACGCTATCTTTTAAAAAGTCATGATAAAAAACAGAGTACGGATGGGAGTGGCCGGGATCCATATGCCCGCGAATCCCCTCTTTTCGTATAGCGCACTTGTCCGTGTCGTGCGTTTGCGCAATCAAGCAAAGTTTTGTGAAACGGTCTTTGTAGTGTTTTGTAATGAGTTTCATTTTCATTTTGCATGAAATGGCTTTAACACAAAATGAAAAAATAACACTAAATAAATGAGCAACTCGTTAACAAATTATACCATGCGAAGATCTCAGTACGATAAACAAGCGGACATGTGTGCGAAAGGCGTCAACCCTGTCGTAAACCCTTTTCCCGCGACGTTCGTGCCTTCCATTTTTTCTTGCGGCGCCGCGCCGCACAGTTGGCCTCCCGAGGAAGAACCGTGCGAATGCTCGACTGCCCCCGAGTTCAGACACGACAGTCAGTGCAATCGAGGCCATTACACGACTGTTTTAAAAGACGGATACATAGGGTCGGGCGCCGGGTGCACGCCTTGGCATTGCCCGGATCTCATTCAGGCGCGATTGGGTGCTCCCGCTGGACAGATTAAAGAAGGATACAGAAGGCGGCGTTAGATGTAAACTTTAATTTTATTTGAATAGAAGCACGGTAGAGGGGTCTAAAGATTGAATCACCGATTGGCGTTTTATCCAGTGTTTGTAGAGCGTCGTCATGAAATTCTTGGCGACTGGATTTTTTCGAAAAGCGGCGTTTAAGACTTGATCGACGGGCTTGGTCATGTGCTTGAGGTAATACAAGAAGTCAACTTTCAAAAACTGCGAATGTCTTTTGAAATACGCGATGTCTTCTACTTTGCTGAATAGCTTGTCGGCGTGTCCGCCGGCCAGCGTGACCAGATGCTCCAGACGAGTGCCGTCGTCTACGCGGATGCCTCTAGCGCGCATTTTCATAGAGAGCGACACGTGTGCCGGAAGGCTGTTCGTGTAGTACTCGACAGAATCCCTCGCCGATTTCAACTTCATTTGCCTTGCGCGTTCTACTGGATCCTTTGATAAAATAGGGATGCTGTAGTCTCCGATGATGACTTTTCCCTCTTTCAATTTCTCTAGCATTTCAGGCGATTCGTTTCCGTATCCGGATTCCAGTTTCCGCACCCAATTCTCCCCGACGCCTTTGTTGTCCGTGAGCAAAGGGAGCGACCCTACTCCGCCGATTTGTTTGGTGATCACAAATTTGTCGGTAGACACCTGTCGACGAAACATCTCCAGAACTTGCTCGACAAGCCATCCCGAGATTTCCGAGAACGACGCATCATCGCAAATGTCCGACACCAAGGTGTTGTACAAATCTCGCACAACATTGGAGTTGTCGCGCCGTGAAAGCAGCACGCCTTTGTGTCCCAGCTTTTTACTCACGACGCCGTCTCGAAGCATCTTCTTGTACATGTATCGCTTTTTCGATAAAATGAAAAATTTGTGGTAGATCTCCTCCTCAAACTCTAGTTTCATCGGGGGCGGATACAGCTTGGTCACGTCCGCAGCTACCTTTTCTGCATGATCCCACAGCAAAGATGCCGTCTCGGCATGAGTCTTTCCTTTCACATCCGGGAAGAAAATGTATTCTGAATCCGTATTCTTGAGTATCAGGCTACCTACGCCTCCGGAAAAACGCCCTCGAGTCGTTTCGATATCGTAGACGAATTCGTTCTCGTCGTTGTAGCCCAAGTCGATTATTTTCTTGATGGCTATGGGATTTTTTCTAAATTTGCCGCCCGTCGAATTTAATCGAAAGATATTCGGCTTGCTTTCGCGAGTGTTGATAGACACATTTTCACCCAGACTGCAAAACAAATAGTACAACCCTTGACATCCAATTTTCCCCTTGCAATCAGCTCGTTGAGAACCCGTTTTGGTACCGTCTGCGACTCTGTATCCGCGAACAAATTCCCGACGGACTTCAACAGGCGCGTTCAAGATGCACATGGGCACTTTTTTGTACTTGTCCTTATCGTAAAAAAGAGCCCTGTACTTTTCGACGATATACTTCACGTTTCCTTGAGGGACAAGTTTATACACGCCGCTTGATTTGATAGTGTCCAATACTTTCCAACCAAGTGTAGGTTCGCATTTTTCGAGGCATTGTTGTGCTTCATTTAGGTAATCGAGATTACTATTGTTGAGAGCCCAGCTACGTTTCCTTCCAGACGGACAGGTGTAGTCACCGCAACTTCCATCGCCGAAAAATAATCCCATCGCGAACGCTTCTTCTGCAGAGATATCTTTGCAGTCGGAACAGAACTCGACGGGAAACGCATGCAACAGCTCTTGGCCGATTTTAGCGTCGACGGGTTTGAGTTTGCGACCCGACGCGTCCAACAACGAATGGTCTTCTGTCACATCTACGAATCCAGTGTGAGTCAATATTCTGAAAATTCTCTTTTTGGTTTTGTGTCGAATGACACGATTCACGTTTGCCCACCTTCCGTCAGCCCATACCTGAACGTCTACTTTCGCTTGTTGTTTGTCGCGCCGATTCGACTGTCCGGCCTTGAATTGGTCATACGGTTCATAGTCGCTTTTTGCAAGTGTTTCGATCGTAACTATATCAACCGTGCAATTAGGGTATTTTACCATAATGGGAGTGTCTCCCGTGACGCTATCGCCATATATGAGTTTTCCTCCCCATTTTTTTACGATTGTATTGGCCGCCAGAATATTGTTGCGTCGACCCATGGCCGTGGTGCACATTGCTCCCGGCATAAAGGGAAGGTATCCGTCCCTTACACCCATTGCGCCGTACATAGAGTTTGCACAAACCTTCTTTGCTTTTTGTCTTTGTTCTAGCACGTTGATTCTCACCCGCAGTTCTTCTGCCTCCTGTTCGGAAAGCGAGTCCAACGTTTTCTCTAGTTTCTTTTTGAGAGTTCGTGTTTCTTTCCTCGAGTCGAGCAAATTCTGCAAAACCGTCGGGATGACGCCCTTGGGTTCTTTTAGGAATCGGTACTTGCGATGCGCGCACATTTGCATTTTCGGTATTCCTTTTTTCTCGTCTGCTCGTTCTTCTCGATACGGTTTGAGTTCTCGTGTCATTTTCTCGAGTTGTTTGTTGATCTTTCGCTTTTCTCGGTCGCGCATGATTCGTGCAGCATCGCGAAGGCTTTTGCTGTACTTTGTTTTTGGCTTGTATCCTGGAATGAAATCGACTATGCGCAGCGAATCGCGATGTTTGCGCATTTTCTTCATTTCCTTTTCCTTTTCGTCGATCAACAAAGTCAACGCCTTTACGCGCTGCACCTTCTTGTCGTGCTCGCAACCCTGGTGATCTTCCCATTCGATGACGTTGCATAGTCGATCGGGAATTTTCGGATCCGTGACCAGAGTCGAGTAGTCGATGTTGTATGCGATGATGATGGTCGGATACAGACTGGCGAAATCAAACGGAATGACATTCTTGTACAACCCGGGTTTGGGTGGGAATACGTGCGCGCCGACGTAGCGCTCATTGTCCTGGGCTTTGTATCCTTCAGACTCAACGATGATGTTGTTGTCCCAGCAATACTTGTAAACTTGCGAAAATACGCGCTTTTGCTGACCTCGGACTATAAGATCAAACATGGGAACATTGCACGTCGTAGCCATCTCAGTGAGTCCCGTCCACGCGTCTGTTTTTCGAAAGAGACGAGCAACGAGTCGAGAATCGACCATGCAATATTTGCCCGCAACGCCTACTCGTTTGCGAGCGTATTCTGTGTTCACTTTCGATTTGTCTTTGATACCCTTTTCGTAGCATTCGAACAGTTCCTTCGGGGTCAGATCTTCTTTTCCCCCGCCGCCTAGAAAATGTTTGGATACGGTGTCGAGCTTGTAGTTGTTGAGCTTGTGATCGCGTTTTACGAACGGCAACAGATCGACGATGACGCGTCCTTCCCAGTCAATGAATTGAAACTTTTGAGTACGGTACGCGGACGATTTCCACTTGACTTCTTTTGCTTTTCTAGGGCCGAACTCGCGATGCATTCCGGAAAGCGCGAGCCCGTCAAAATCGCCTGTGTAGTGCGACCGTTTTATCAGATACTCAATATCAAATCCGAGAATGTTCCAGCCGGTGATGACTTGCGGATTCTCGTGTCGAATGATCTGCGAAAATCCTTCAATCAGACTTCCCTCCGTCGGAAAACAGATGCACTCTGCGCCGACATCCTCGTCGCTAGGTTTTCCCATGGTGAGAAGAACCTCCCGTGTGAAGCCTTTTCCGTTGTTTCTGAAAAACACGCACGAAATCATAAACACCTTGTCCTCCGGATGATTCGCGTTTGGAAATTTGGCGGGCACGTGAGAATAGGCTTCGATGTCAAAGCTCATGATCAAAGGATCTACGTTTTCGTTTTTGTCGCATCCCCGAATCTGCCTGTACTTGCAGAGCACTTCCGTGCTTGCGAGTGTTTTAGGATGTTTGATCGATTTCCCCGAATACTTCACCCACCCGGCGGTAGGCATGTGCCGACAGCTAACGAGCTGCAGGATTTCATCGGCATTGTGATGGTGCAGTTTCAATCGTAGTTTCTTGGGAAGCTTGTACACGTCTATCGGCTGAGACAGTATGTGTTTGAGTCTGTACATGTGTTTTTTCGACGAAAATTTGCAGTACATGATGGGAAACAGATTGGGCGATCCGTCTGATCGTGTTTGCGCCGAGTACAACTTTTTCCGAAGCGCAAAGATTAGTTCTATCGGCTGTTGTTTTCCCATCTTTTCTTTGATGAACTTGCCAAGATGGTTTTCCGCGGCGTCCCTTGTCCATATGAACTTTCGGTTGGTGGGAAGTTCGATGACGACAAGTGTTGGCAAATCATCTATTGTGACGCAAACGGAGTTGTTTTCTTCGTCTAGACCGTATACCCGTATTGTATTTCGTTCTTCAGCCCTTTCGTCTACATAGTAGGCGTAGGTAAACATATTTCCTGTGAGATTCTGCATCATTTCATTACTTATCTGACAGGTTTTAATATCCTAGATCATTTTTGTCCTCCGCGAACGTTCATTTTAATACTACTTTGTAGTATTAAAAAATTCAGTTACAAAACAGGAAATCCAATTGCGCCACCTGAAATTCGCACAATGTTTAAATTAACGGCTGTTAATGCAAATTCGTATATTTGTCTGATGTTGACCCCCGACCCATTAGCGCTATCTACTCCTTCTGCTCCAGCTGCAGTCAAAGGTAAAGTCGTAGTGCTTCCAGCGCCGGGATTGTTCGCAGCTATGGCTAAGGGGGTAGCTTGAGGAATAATGCTAATGTGGGACAATTTTCCATAATTCGTAGAACCCATTGGATCAAGACAACTAAAATCGAGTGCATAGGAGTAGGAATGGTATCCCCTTGCAGCGGGAATGGTCGGCGCATGATAGTACGGGTTAAGATTGCTGTAATATTCGCCGTCCATCGCAGTGAGACGGTTAACGTTTTCGTACACGAGAGTAGCGTTTTCCAAAGGATCCGTGTCGTACTGGCCTACAAATTTCAAAGGTACACCATTGAGAATACTTCCCATTTGCGGAGACCCCACTACGTACCTTGAACGTTCGGATGCAAATGTCGTGTTTCTCACAGCAAAAAATAAAACCTTGATGGCATGCGACAAGCGAATGTCAATTCTAGGGTCGGGGTTCACCGCGGGCGTGTACACGGAAGGAATAATCCATTGCGCTTGTTCTATAAGGATGTCTCTAGGCGCGCACGCCATTCGTTTACGTTCGTCGTTGGACACGATCGCGTAGTTAGCCCATACTTCTACGCCGGACAAATGCGGTTCCTGTTGAGGAAAAAAATTGGCGATGGTAGGGACGCGCCTGAATTCAGTATTGCTAGTATTAGTTTCTGTTTCTCCGATGAGAAGCTCGTTCCAGTGCCTGAACTCAAAGTCTATAGTCATTTCGTTGTACGGCAAAGCGGCGGTTGGAAGAGAAACGCCGGTGTCTCTTGAATAAAAAAAGGGAAGCGGTAAGTATAACACGGTATGTTGGGGTTGACCAACAGTAATGTCTGCTCCTGTGGTTGGATTCGTTTTAGCAGGAGGAAGTTGATTACCAGGAGCAGCAAGGTCGGTCAACGCCAACGTGTCACCGATCATTCTCGCATATCCTGTCTGTTTTGCGGCGGGAACAGTGAAGGCTGCCCAAAAATCCAAATGTATGCTGTTGAATTTAGCTACTACCATATCGTTGGCAGTGAAACACACCTCTTTCACTAAATTGTGCATCAGATTTCTCGTCCATCTAAGTCCTAGCGCCGGATCTGCACCGCTATACACTGTTATATTAGGCAAACACACTCGGAGCCATGTTTGAAGAAGGTAGTCACCCTGTCGTGAAACTTTAACTGACCAAGTTCTTCCAAAATCAGGAGTACCACTATTCAGTTGTAGAATCACAGGAACTTGTGTGAACCACGTCGATTTGCACGTGGTTCTGACAAAATACGAAAGTGATTCTCCGCACCCGTAAAGATATTTTTCGAGCTCATCGTAGGACGCGAGATCTATGAATCCGGCCGTGATGTTCGTGCATGCAGCAGTGTTACAATTACTCATTTAATTAATGCTAATTTTACTTTTAACTATCAAGTATTTTTTTCCGGGGAGGCGGAGGAAGTTCGCGCGAATCTCCGGATATTTTCGACGTGATGTAGTTCAGCGGGGTTTTGAGCGTCTCATACACGCTTTCTACAAATCCAATGTGGCTTCGCATGGATGAACAGTCTTGTTCCACGATGCCCATTTTTTTTTCAATATTGTCTAAACGACTATTAATTTGATCTATTTTTTCAAGGAGTACGTCCATTTTATTAATAAAACTAATCGCCTAAATCTTTCGATCCGTTTTTGATTTCTTTGTTCACATCTACCATCTTATTCTTCCACGCGTGGAGAGCGACCCATCGCTTAGCGTCATCGATCGTGACGCCTCTTTTCTTGACCCTGTACCCCGCGCCTATAGGCGGTGTCCATTGAGACTTTTTCGTCGCTGCGTTGTAGTAGATCACCCGACCGTTAAAAGCTTGATAAGCAAACCAGGCTAACGGCAGCGGAATTGATCGAAGAGGCTTTGTCGGATTGATTCTGAAGGCAGACATCATGTTGTATGGTGATCACACTTTTTTCTTTAGACGTTCATTTTCATTTTGTCTGGACGCGACGAACTTTTCCAGTTTGTTGTAGTACCGATACTTCTCCGCGGCTTCATCGAGATTTTGAATGCCGCATTCCAACAAAGCATTCATTTTTAGTTGTCGACATTTTCGAGGAGTAAGTCCAAATCGCCGAATTGTGTGACGATTTGGCGATTTGGTCTTCATGCGTTTAATGTCTCTGTAGAACAACCTTTTCAATATTTTGGTTCGATTTGTTTTGTAGTACTTTTGGTTCTTGATACGAACTCGCACATTTTTTGGAACGGACGACTTTTTAGTCATTTTTGTTTTCAAAAAAATACATCTTGAAGATCATTTTCGTTACACGATTAAACTACACAAATATTTATTTGCAATAGTCTTCCACGAGAGGAAGCGATGCATTGTACAATCCTAGCTTTTCCGCCCTCATCAGCAGTTTGTCGAATTTCCTGTGAAACGCATCGGTGTGACCAATATCCTCTTCCGGATCGGGATTTCCTGTGTTCAAAACGTGTGCCATTTCATGTAGCAAAACGTAAGTCAACATATTCTTATCGTACAAATTGCCGTTTTTCTTGTCCTTCAAGCACAGATAGATCTTCTTTTTGTTGATCGTGTACGACGAATCTCCCTCGACGATTCTCATATCTCTGATTTCGGGACATACTTGCCCCAAATCTAGCTTGAGTTTTTCAATGACGGGATGGCTCGTCCCTTTTTCGAAAAACTCAAAAAAGGGATGAGTACTCCTCGTGCCGATCTTTTGAATCATTTTGAAAACTATGTAAATAATTAGTACTGCTATTATGATAGTAACGAGTAACATATTCTTTTTATTTATAATTTATTTTCTCTTATACGACATGCTTCTCCAAGCATCGCCGGGAGTTCCGTCATGTCGAGAGATCCCTCCCCTCGAGAACGTCTGAATGTGGATTTTTCTTCTTCTTCTCCTGAATATTCAGAGGATTCGTCTTCCGATCCCGCAAGCGAACATCCTTCCAAATCTTCCTGTCCCAGAAAATCACACACGTGTCCTCCGCCCATGAGCTCATACACTTTTACCGCTTTCGTCTCGTCCGTGTCGCGGTTTTTGAAATCGAAATCGACGCGTTTCATTGGTCCGTCAAACTTATTGGGATCGTAGCGCGTGTTCAGATTCAACATCATCATCTCGCGAGCAGTTTGGCGCGAAACCCCTCTCGTGTCTATGGCGAACATGCCGGTGTACTCAGGCGCTTCGCCCCAGTCGATCTGGTTCAGCTGATTCGAAAGGTGATTCAGATATTTTTCATTTCCGTTCATTGATATGAACGTCAACCACGTTTCCATGTCATCCGCGTTTGTTTCTGAAAACACGGCGTACTTTTCGCGTTCGATGTTTGATTCATCCGAGTTAGACTTTGCTGCTTGAGACATTTCTATTTATTTTAGCCTAAAATGAGATTTATTTAAATAAGGTAAAGAACGCATATTTTGACTTAAACATGGACGCTAAGAGTTAAAAGAATATGTCAGAAATGAATAACGTATCCTCCGCTTCTCCGACAAGAGGAGCACAAACTCGGGTGAGTAAAGGTTTATTTTCAAGCTCCACACTCATGCACATGTCTGCGGAGATTGTCATGTTCGGAATAGTCATCGTTTACTTTAGTTTCACTACGGCCAAACTACGCAGTCAAGTCGCCAGACTTTCCAACAGGTTAGAATCGCAGGGCAAGGACATCGAGGCGCTCAAATCGATAGTCCTGGAACTCCGCGAACAGCCCGAACCCGTATCTGAAGACGTAAAAGAAGACGTCAAGGACAAGTTGCGTGCAAGCTTGCGCAAGGAAATCGAGGTAGAACTGCGCAAAAAAATTGAAGATGAAATGCGTCAGGCTCAGGCTCAGGCTCAGGCTCAGGCTCAGGCGCGTGCACAAGCTCAGGCACGCGCGCAAGCGCAACTTCGACAACGTGCACAGGTTCAGGTGCAGGCGCCAGTGACGCGTCGTGTCGTCGTAAGCAGGCAGCCGCCTCGAGTCGTGCCTCGACGTCAACCGGCTCCCAAAATCGAGGCAGTCAAGCCAACTGTGCAACCTCCAGAAGAAGTCAAAGAAAACGCAGAGGTAAAAAGCGAGGAAACGTCTGAAGAGTTGGACGGTCTGCTCAAGTCTGAACTAGCCGAATTGGACGACAAAACAGTGGACAAGATTGATTAATATTTTTATTATTTAAGTTGTAATAATAAAATGGCTAAAAGATCTTCAAGAAAAAGTTCAAGCGGCGACGAAGCACTCCTTTGGGGGATCGCGGCAGTCGTCGTTGCAGTCGCCGGCGTAGGCGCTGCAATCATGCTCACCCGCAGCAAGTCTGTGTGTGGTGATGTCCAGTGCTCTAAAAACCAAGACAAAAATCCAAAACCGACATCTAAAACCGACTGTTGCGTCAATAAACCGGAGCCGGCGGCCTGCACTGTACAGGGCGGTAATGGTACATGTACGTCGCAGGTAAATAGCCAAGGTAAGAGAAACTGCGTTGGAGGAAACCAACTTTGTGGTGTAAATTTAGATGCTCACAAAAACGCTCATTCGGACGAGGATACTTGTGACAAGATTTTTAATAATTATAAAGACAAGATGATTCGATGTAATACGGGATATACAGCTTCTGTTGAGAAAGACGGTCAGAATAACTGTTTATTCAAATGTGCAACTCAACCGGCGGCGCCGAAGAAACCGGCGGGGCCGAAGAAACCGGCGGCCTGCACTGTACAGGGCGGTAATGGTACATGTATGTCGCAGGTAAATAGCCAAGGTAAGAGAAACTGCGTTGGAGGAAACCAACTTTGTGGTGTAAATTTAGCTGCTCACACAAATGCTCATTCGGACGAGGATACTTGTGACAAGATTTTTAATAAGTATAAAGACAATATGATTAAATGTAATACGGGATATACAGCTTCTGTTGAGAAAGACGGTCAGAATAACTGTTTATTCAAATGTGGTTCAACTCCGGCGGCGCCGAAGAAACCGAAGAAGAAGAAGAAACAGGCGGGGCAATGTTGCGCTCCTAGCGGTTTGGCAGAAGGAGTTTGCGGAGCAACTACTACAGAGGAGAAATGTAGAGGTTCCTGTGTGTGGAATCCAAATGGGTGTATAAAAGAAAACTTTCGTATGCGTCGATGGCGTCGTTGATCGTAGTCGATCTTTTCATTTAAAACAAACTGAAAAGAAATTAAAATAAAGTAAAGATGTACCACGTATCGATGAGTATTTCGCCAACGGGCGACGATAGTGATGAAAATCCCCAAACTAGCACGCCTCCTCCGCCGCCGCCACCTGGACTTGCTCGTTATGGGGAGGAGAAGGAAGAGAAGGAAGAGGAGGGAAAGAACGAAGAATCAGAAGTGCCAATACAGGAAGAGTTTCGGTGCCCGGTGTGCATGAATTTGTATTTGAAGCCGACGTTGTTCGAGTGCGGCCACACGTTTTGTCTGACGTGCCACTACAAGTTGGACAAGGCGACGACAACGCCGACGTTCACGCTGCCGGTGTACAAGTGTCCGTTGTGCAGAAGTACAACGATGACGCCGTGGACGCAGCGTCCGGCAAACATCACTCTGGACAAGGTATGCAAAGCGGTGTATCCGAAAGAGTACGAAACGCTGATGCAGATTGAACGCAAATGCAAGGAGTTGACTTCCAAATTGAGAACGCAAGAACAGAGTCGGGACGAGGAGTCGGACGAGGAGCACTTATCGCGCATGTCCTCGGTGAATCTCTCGCAGCTGTCCGCGGAGTCCCAGAGCATGTTGGCGGACAAAGTCTATTCTAAATTGATTCCTAAATTCATCGACGCCGCGCGGTTGGGCAAGAGTCACGTTACGGTGGTCGAAAAAAGCACGGTCAAGGACATCGAGGTGTGCATTCAGCCTTTGTCGAAAAAGTTGTTTGAAAAAAATAACGTGTACAAAATCACGTGCACTCCGGAAGAGTGTTCGGTGTTCTTCTCCCGATCGTCTATGCGATGGAATCGTTCGTTTCAGAACGAGAACCATGTTAACTTTTCGGACAACGAACCAAACGATGAGCTGAGTACGTCTATCCGGACACGGAACAGTGGTCGTCGTCAACTATTGCGCCCCGGTGGCCGGATTGATCGCATCATCATGAGCGATCTTCGAACGATTTTGAGAGGTTCGCAGTCTGACATGTCTGACGTTTAAAATGATATATTTCTTGAAATAAATGGCAAAAAAAGTCAATATGTGCGTTTATAATGAAATTGTGCATTTTGTTCTGCAGACGGTTTCGTCAGAAGACTATTTGAAGGACATCGGTTTTTATCGACCGAAAGCGTTGGGAAAGGCCGAATGGAAAAAATTTTCAAAACGAGTAAACAATCAGACAGTCAAGCCTGGAATTTATCCTCGAAAGGTAGGACGCGGAAGCGTGCACTACTACGGGGTGAAGGAGGAGTTTGGAAAGATGGTTGTCGCCAACGGGTATCCAACGAAGAGCCCCAAGACGGGAAAGAACATGACGGGTGGCGTTAAAGTCGATTACTGGCACGGAATGAACGCGCAAGCGTACGGCAGTCACGGCTTGTGCCAGGTGTTTGCGCTCATGTTTATGGAGGATGAGGATGATAGGTTGCGAAAGGGCAAACAATATTATTTCGAAAACGTAAAAAGAGGTCTTCGCTTTTTGCGCGACTTCATTGATTCGGATCCGTATAGTCTAGATAGATGTTGGTCGGTGCACGATCTCGACGAAGAGGTAGAGGTAAAATGCAGAGATGATGATGCGCACTACGATGCTCGTTTGGCTTTCTACGATAGCATGGACGACGGTGAGAATGGGATTTGTTTGTCGACCATGATAAAACGTTTGTTGGATTCTCCTTCAAATTTGAAATATTGGTTTTCGGACGATGAATGAATGCACGCGTATTTAAAACTACTCATACATATTCGAAAATGAACATAAACCTGTTGAATCCCGACACGTCTGGCTCTGTCGTGATAGACGATGTGGAATGGAATAGTGTGACTAATTTTTTGTACGCTTCTTTGGTCGATTGCAGTAATCCGCACGTGCTTGAAAAATTTAGGACGATGTCCGTCGATGAGTTGAGAAGCGCGACTAAAGAAGCGATGGAATCGGACATGCAGAAGACCGCGAACGCGGCGCTTGAAGCAGCGTACAAGGAAAAATTTGCTGATCCTGATTTGAAACAAGCGTTGCTCAAAACGGGCACAGTGAAATTGAAAACGCCTCGTTTGTTTAGCGTAACCAACCTTTCGTCGGCTCCCTTGGACGAGGCGACCGAGCTCATGAAATGCCGAGCAAAGTTGTCGGAGGATCTGCGAAAGCGCAATGCCGACAGAGACAAGCAGGCGTACATCCGCAGAGTAAAGCAGGCGGTTCGCATAACGAAAGCGATGACCAAGATTCTGTACGAGGGTAACTCGTTGGAACGGTTCAAGCACTTCTCGATCGCGAGCATTCCAACAGAGCTGGCTCATTCAGGAGACGCTGCGAGCGACAGCATTTCGAGCGTTCCTCCCGAAATCAAATCGGCAGCTTTGTCGTTGAACGGCAACATCCTTTACAATTTTGTGAGAAGGAAAGAGCTTCGCAGGTACAGAGACGATATGGACGAGTTGAAAGGATCTGTCGCAAAAGCGTGCGTCGCGACTTATCTTCTCAACAGCAAGTATCCTCATTTTTACAAGGAAGCGGTGAGCAAGCACACGGGAGATCACAAGAGCGAAATCAGCAGTCTCCGTTTGTCGTTGGAGAATCCTGCTTTGGACGCAGCGGTTAAAAGGGAGCTGGTCGATCGCTTGGAAAAATTGCAGAACGAGCTCCGCGACAAGAAGAGCAAGATGACAAAGCGTCGGGTGTACAAGAAGCACACGGAGCTGCTCCGGACGATTCCCGGTATAGACAAGAAGGTGTGGCACTTGTACAAGCAGAAAAAGTTTCCGGACGAGGTGCAGGCGGCCATTTTGGCTCGCGTGAGTCGTTTATATGATCCTACGGATTTGGACATTGATCGAGCCGAGGGATGGACACACCGTTGTCAAACGTTTAAAAGCTATAACGATCCCGTCGCGGTGAAACATGAGATTGGCGAGTACGTGATAGCGGGAAAAGATTTCGCCGAGCTTTCTGTCGAGTATGAGATTAGGATGAACATAGAGAGTCGATGCTTCTCCTCCGCTGCACACTATATTTTATTTTGTTTTTTGACCAAGGTTCTAATGTCAAAGTTCGACCGGCAAACGGCGGAAACAAAGTCCGAGCACGCGTTGTTGGGGGTCACGGGAAAATTCATCGGCGTCGACAAGGGAACGAATATATTTATCAAGGTGCGCGACGAGATGTGCGAGCTTCTTCTCCGCAAAACGTGCGAGAAGGGAATCGCCGCATGGCTGAAGAGTTCGCCCGTCGTCCGAGACGCGCTTCGCAAACAAACGGGCAATATTTTGTATCAAAACAGCAATCCCGTGCTCGGCACAGGTCCGCTCGGGAGCGAAGTCGAGGGTTTAAATTTGGTAGGGACAACTTTAACGCGCATGCGTAAAATAGTATAAAATTGAATGTTAATAAAATGGATAATCGCATTTTATTAACGATATTGATTGTGTTGTTTTTGGTCATCGCTGAAGTTTCAGCTGAATTTTTGGTACAGAAATCGGTAAAGAACAAAAAACGGGGATTTCGCTTTGCGTTGTCGATCGGGTTGTACATCTTGATTCCTATTGCACTTTTCACGTTGTTTGAAACGGCCAACAATTTAACAGTAGCCAATACGATATGGCAGGTAGCCAACATTATTCTGGTAGCCCTGATAGGATACTTTGCGTTCGAGGACAATCTTTCATTTGTTCAAGTTATCGGACTTGTCCTTGCAATCGTGTCGGCATTTTTGATGATGTTTGGAACACAACCGAATAAAAAAAAGTGATCATTCGAAATTAATTCGAGTTCGTTGAATCGTCGCACGGGGAACCGTTGCTGCATGCAAAACTGCTGCTGCATCCGGTATATTTGTTTTGTTGGTTAGGAAGCCATGTGTCCGTCACGGTAAAGTTTTCTCGTTGATTAGCCGTCGCGTTAAAGCCGCACGGCATAAGCACATTGTAGGGAGGGTTTCGGTTTTGGTAGGGTTGCGCGCACAAACAGCTCTTGGGAGGTCTGTCGGGGACACACTGGGCGCAAATGGCACCTAGTCTGCGGTAGTCCCCGACGTATCTTTTTCTGCGTGTAGTCATTTATTATATGCTAATAGTTTTACGTTTTTGGTATAACTTGAAGCCGCCGTAAATTAATCCGGCTACGAGTCCTAGAACGACTAGCGAGATAATCTGTTTCACCCAAGGTGATTTTTTCGTTTGTTTCGACGGAGGTGTCTTTTGCATGCGCGGGTCGCGCATGCGAGGCATTTTTTGAGGCATTTTTTGAGGCATTTTTTTCGATTTATTTTTATTTTTGAATTTCAAAAAAGCATATGCGCCTCCGGCAGCCAGAATAAACACTGCAATGCCCACCAAAATTTTGCGGGGGAACTTTTTTTTTATCCCGATGGTTGTCATGTTTCCTGCGTCCTGATCCAACGAATAACCGGATGTCGAACTCTTTAACGTAGACAATTTACTTTGGTAATCTACACCGTCGTGATTCGAGATAGATGAATACATTTATGCAAAGTTTATAGTGCTTTTAAATTGTTCTTGTATAAAGAAAAGGAATGATTTCTAATGATATACAAACTCCTGCAAAGGTAGGATTGGGGGAACGTTGCAACCCGACAGTTTCTCCAAAATATCAGACGCATTGTAAAGAAGGCCTTGTATGCAAAACTCCAAAGGGACTGCTCGGAGCGTCCGGAGTCTGCGTGAGAGCCGATGATAATCATGATTTACCGTTTGCGAAGATAAACAGAAAACGGTCTAGCATGTCCGTTGAAAACTGTGACTACAACAACGACTGGTATTGCGCTCGAGATCCGTTCAGTTGCACGTCTGTAGGACCGGACTCGTGCGGGCGCGCAGAAGTCACGGTTCTCAACCCTGAATTGTACAAGAAGAACGTTGCACAAGACTTTATCCGAGTTGATGATAGAACTTGCAACGGACTTTTGGGACACGGATACACGTCGGAAGATGTGCGTTTGAAAAATCCCCGCACGGGAAACATCCCGATAGAGCTAGACAAGCGTCCGATGGACATGGGAATCAAAACGCTCGACGACGAAGAGATCTACACGTCGAACTGCAAAGATTGGAAAACTGGGTTTACTAACTACGAGGACATGAATAAAGGCCAAATCACGTACTACGTAGATCAGGAAATTGCGGCACCTTTCACCCACCCCATTTTTGAAAATAAAGCCGCTGTCATGGGCTACGTGAACGTGACGCCTATGAACACCATAAACCCCGAGTACGAAAGGCGACCGCTCAAGTGTCGCAATTGTTTGGAAACGAATCTGTGCAGATGCGATTACTTGGGCGGTTTGAGCTGGATAGAAGACTCCAATGAACACAGGGAAGATTTGATTTCCAGGCAGCTTTGGAACAGAAACAAGAGTAAATGGCAATCTAGATGGGATTCGTAATCGGCTAATTTTTATTTTTTCACTAAACAATTCCAACATTATCAGAATGTTGGAATGTACCTGCTACGGGCGACCAAAATAATAAAAATCTATTTTAATAAATGAAAAAACAATCAAATATTGTGATTGGTATCCTGGCAGCGTTATGTGTAATTAGCATTGTTGCATTGGTCATACACTTTTCTAATCATGACAGTCAGAATGTAAACGTCAACAATCAGAATCAGAATGTAAACGTCAACAATCGGTTGACGAAATTGCAGGATATTGCCGACATTCATGAGGGTCAATTGCAGCAGTTGACGCAAGGGTATAGTAATTTAAAAAAAAATGTTTCCGAACAGCAGCAGAAATTGCAGGATATTGCCAAGAACACCGTCCCAGCCGACGGCTACTTATCCGAAGTAGATTCCATTAAATCCTCCATCGCGATCTTAGCCAAAGACATTTCTACTTTACAAAACCAAAAAAAAGAAAAATACACCTATCTCAGACGCGGTTCCTGGTGATTTGAACAATTATATCGCCGTACAAAATTTGGCAATCTAGATGGGATTCGTAATCGACTAATTTTTATTTTTCACTAAACAATTCCAACATTATCAGAATGTTGGAATGTACCATTTGGGTTCGTCGTCTTTTCCTTTGTTCCACTTCAGCGTCCATTTGTCTGTTTTTTTGGTTGCGTAGTAGTTTCTGTACGTCTCCACGCCGTTCAGACGTCCTTGTTTGTCGCGCACCGCGCATTTCTCAAACACTTCGTCGTTGATGGCACAGTCGAAGTACTCGCAGCCGTCCGGCACGCCGACGAACGCTCTTTTTTCCAACGGAGGCAATGTCCCAGCGTCGACGTCCTTTTCGGGCACAGGAAATCCCATCACGCTAAGTCGGTCGAGATGTAGTTGACACTTGTGCGTTTTTCCATAGCGACGCGTGTATTCCGCACAAAGACCTAATCCTAGCTCGATAGCCCAGTCGTAGTGCGCTTTGCGCGCACGAACCCATTTTGCGGAAGGATGATTCTTGTGCGTGCACTTGTATGGCTTGTAGGGACACGGATCATTGTTGAACAGGCGCAGATCGTCTGCTTGCTTGATATGTTTGGTTATTTTTGCCAAAGGTGCGAGCATCTTTGGTTTTTGGTTTACTTTGACTAAAAAGAAGTCGTCTGGGCGATTAACATGCCATGCGGTATACAAAATTTGGCACGTTTCCAAGATCATCTTGACACAATGTTTGTCGCAATGAGCGAGGGCTGCTTTGATCGCATTCTCGTGCAAGAGAAAGAGATTCATGGTAAGTAAGGTAGTAAATCAACTTTTTGAAAAAACGAATCATTTTTGAGAACTGTATATGTAATATATTTTATTTTGTTATCTCCCCTCTCATCTAAATCAAAACTCAATCGGCGTTCGGAATCTTGGGACGCATAGCGTCGAGAACATTCATCCGAAGAGTTATGTCCTTGAGGATGGTCACGATGTCGAACCGGCTGTTGTGAATTTGCATGCACTTGTGCAAGAGACCGATGTTCATCAGATCCTCGTTAAGCATGACTTCCCCGAAGACGTTTCCGACGCAATCAACTTGATCCGTGAAGAACCGGATTTGAGCATGCAACGGAGAACAATCGACGAGGATCGAGTATGGATTGTTCACGAATCGGAGAATTTCGTTCAACTTGTCCTTGAGAGTTTCGAACCTCGACTTGCACGAGTTTAGCGCGATCGCCATGCTGAAAATTTCGTCGTCATTATCGTCAAAGATATCCGCGCGAATTTGACGCTTGAAGCAGCGGGCAGACACAACGGACCGCCGCCATGCCATCTGAATTCGGACAGCTGCGATGCGCCTGGACACACGGCGCTTTTTCTTCGGAGCCCCAGGACATTTCGGGGTGATGGTTTTGGGATTCGTCGGAGTGACAAAGTCGAGCGATCGCTTTACCGCGGCGCGACTCTTCTTCAGACGGTACTTCTTGATGCGACGACGTTGCACGGAACTCGGTCCATGTCCCTTGCTTTCCATCTGACGCATGCGGCGCTGCATATCACGAGTACGGTTCTTCGGAGTATCAAACATGTTGAATAGTTGCTTTATTAACTTTTTTTGAGATGGGATCATTTTCAACAAAACGGTTTCATTTTTGTGAAACTTAAAAGTATTTGTGTGAAGACTAAAGAAATGTACCAATTTTTAATTATATTTCTCATACTTTTCCTCGCTTTCGGATTAATACGTCCGAAATGTACTCGATCAGAAAATCCATTTTCCGAACCCAAATTTTCGTGGGGGTTAGCAGCAACGTACAGTTTTGTACTCACGCTCATTTTCGGGGCATCGCTTTTTTTGTTGGTGCCGGGTTTTAAAAAGTCGGTGCTTTCTACTGTAGGTCAATCTTCTAACGGTAAAGTTTCCGAAACGGTAAAACCAGCCGCGAATCCCTCTTCCGCGCCTGTAGAACAGCATGCAAGTAGAAATATTGTGTCTGGAATTTTAGGACGACACACCGATCCGAACGCGCCTAGCTCTGTGTCCACCACTACTGATAATGCAAGTTCGAATCGCCTATCAATCCGTCCATTCTCTATCTAGTTTGCGGATTGCTTTGAAATGTGAAAGCAAACAGGCGAATTCGTCTTCTTCCTCGCGCGTGTCGGTGATTTCCTGCAACCGTTTCCCATGTTTTTTAAATCCTGGGAACGAGTCTATACGGTTGACAAACGTGACTGTAGCGCAATGTTCAGGCGGAGTAATCAATCTTTCAAACACACGATCGAAACGGGCTTTTCTGGTGTTCAAAATTTGTGTCAAGATGTCAACGCTCATTTTTTGTACTAATCAGTTTTTTTTTAGACGTTCATTTTCATTATTCATCTTCGATCAGCGCGGCGTTTCTGACCGCGATCTGATTTTGCAATTGTCCCATTTGGTAAGCGCGGTGTGCAATCGCTTGCGCCATGGCGCGAGTTTGTTCAAGATTTGTCAAACAACTAAAATAGCTCGCCTCGTAATCTTCGTCCGAGTCTGCAATTGAAGTATTTCTGGATAGCGATAAACGCGTGTCGTTTACCTTTTCCTCCGATGCGTCCGACATGTACGATGCATCGTACGACTCGTCTAGATCGGCAACTTTTTCTTCACCGTCGGTCGGAACGGTGAAATACTCTTGTATTTTTTCCGATTCAGCTGACCAATCGCGGGAAACTTGATTTTGGATGTTCTGAACAGCTGACAAAAAATCGACGTCCTCGGAGTTCCTCTCGACAGAGTTTTGACCGGGCGATGCTTGAGGAGGACTGTCTACAGAGAAGTCGGAATCG
>CERI01117489.1_pt1 | contig 32804 bp, 32 predicted proteins | sample 350261 | NCBI WGS metagenome assembly CERI01 (sample SAMEA2620979, study PRJEB7988) | marine metagenome | isolation source: saline water (ENVO:00002010), including
TGGTTGTGGTTGTGGTTGTGGTTGTGGTTGTGGTTGTGGTTGTGGCTTTTGTACGTATGAAGACGCAGTTTTCCTATCATCGTCTAGTTTGGGTTTTTCAGTTGTTTTTTCTTGCTGTTCTTCTGGTTTTTGGGACTTTCTCTTAGCTTCATCTGTTGGATTATATATATCATGTAATGGGGTAGTAGTATCTCTATTCGTTTTTTTTAAACATACTTTAGAGTATAAGGCATATTTTTTCTTTGATTGACGTTTACAATTAGTATTATTTTTGATATTCAAAGAACTACTTAAATTGGAATTGCATTTAAAAATAGTCTTCCTGCCAATATCAGCAGAAGCACAATTTTTTTTAAAGTCATGTTTTTTTTTATTGTCTTCATCTCTGGATTTGACTTTATTTTTTTCTTTTTCTTTAGAGTTTTTTATGGTCGTTCCCTTTAATTTTTCTTCTCCCATTTGTTTTTTTCTAGTTTTTGTTCTATTTTCTCCTGATTGGAGAAACCATGGTGTGTTGGATTCTTCTTTTTCCTTTTTTTTAATTTGTGGATAAAGTTGTTTTTTACTGGATACTTTTATTGGCCTTAATTTATTATTTTTGAGGGATCCTCTCAATGCTCTGGATTTACCTCTACGTTTTTTTGCTTTAGTTTTGCTACCTCCTATATTGAAATCTATTAAATCAGAATCAGAAACAGAATTAGAATCTGAATCAGAAACAGAATTAGAATCTGAATCAGAAACATAATCGGAATCATATTCTTTATCTAGAAATTGAAAATCATAATTATTCATATTATAAATAATACTTTTTTAAAAGCCCATAACCTTACAAATGATACATTATCGGTTTCTAAAGGGAGTTCGTTCTTAGTTCTTTAATACTTCAGATGCGGCTTCATTCTTACTTTCTTCAACGCCCATGGATTCCTGCTCCATATAAGTTGGAATTGTTTCATTTTCTTCATTCTTTTTTTCTTCATTCTTTTTTTCTTTAGAAGCAAGAACCGCCGCAGCCGCTTCACGTTTGTGTTCTTCTACTTGTTTTGCATAAAAAACATCACGTTGAACTTGATTACTTCTATAATTCTTCATAAGTTCATTGAGTTCTTTTTCAAGATATTCTTGTTCTTTAATATTATCAGCACTTGGATCCCAGGGTAACCAGTATCCAACTTGAGCAACAAAAACATGGAATGACCTATCTACCTGTTGAAGTGTTTTAGCACGATTTTGAGCTTCAGCAAAAGTATCATATACGCCACGCACCTTTAGTCCACGCACAGATGTCTTAAACTCATTTCCACGATGAAATTCCTCATCTAGAGAGTCACTGTTCATTGCCAAAAAATCTTCGTATTTTGTATCAATATCATCTACCTTCTCATCAAAAGAACCAAGTGATTTCAAAAAATGTTCTGTATAAAATCGTTCTTTTTGTTTCAAAACTTTTTCTGGAGAAATGAATGACAAGCATACATAGTTTTGTCCAGGAATAGGAGTATCAACATCAAGAAAATCTTCCGTTTCGTTAGGAACCATTATAAGTTATTCTGTCTAATATGTCTTTATACCAAAAATTATAATTTTTATTTAGAATATCGCATATAGATTATCATCATTTTGGCATACACAACATGCTCCACAATACTGCATATTACATTCACAAAAAGTTTTCTCGTCACATTCTAAATCTTGATTAAAACCGTATCCAAAACAAGTATTCCAAAATTTAGGCATTGTTAACATATAGCAAGATTTACATGCGAGACACGGATCTCCAGTTTCAACAAAATATGCCGTATTAAGAATACATACACCAGAAAAAGAAATTATAGCAATTGTTATTAAAGCTTCCATGAATATACAGGTATATTGTCATATTCTGTAAAATAAACCCAGTATAATTTTTATTTCTGTATAATTTTATCAAAATCAATCAATAATCTGTTCATTTTGAATTTTTCAAAGAGTTGAACATCTCCGTCAAATACATCAATCGAAACATCATCAAGATTATTAAATTTTTCAATTTTTTCCAAGAGGGCGTCTCGTCGTTTTGTTTTATTTTTACCAGAGAATATTGGAGATATATTATCACTTTTATCACCATCTAAAATCTTTGTTTTTAAATATTTTTTCCCGTAAATTTTCTTTTTCTGTGCGACATTATTACCTTTCGCATCCAACAAAGATATATTATTATCATCTTCAACAAGTTGTAAGAAATCATGGTCGCTTGAAATGATAATAACTTCTTCTCTGTCATCAATTTCTCTAATTTTAAATGCTATGGCATCATCAGCTTCGTAGTTTCCTCTAAGAATTTCATTGTTATCATCGCAAAGATTTGGAAGAAATTCGTCGTAAATATAAGTCATATACGTATAAATATCTTCGTTCTTTTCACGATTACCCTTGTAATCTGGAAATATTACTTTACGCCAATTCTTAGTTCCATTCAAGGCCTCACATGCGAAATATATTTTATTTTTACCCCTTTTACTGAAACTTTTAATCATCTTCTCAATTTGTTTCAAAACACATTCCCGAAAATCGCCCTCATTCTGCCATGGATTTTCAAGGTCATATGGTTCATCTTTGAAACCGAAATATCTTTTACATGCATGATACCGATAAAAACTCAAATATCCAAAATCCAAAATATAAATCATTAAAGATTAATAATGATTTTTACTTATTTCATATATCTAGAATATTGAAATCATTTTTTTTTAAATTCTGAATCAGAGATATGATTTACAAAAGCCGAACGTTTTGTTGACATAGTTTTAGCACAAATTTGAATATCTGTAAATATTCTTGTAAAGTCGTTCCATGTCATCCAAAAACATCCATCATCTTTCTTTTCAAATCCAACAGCCTTTTTGATATCTGGATAATGTTCCCATAAATAAGAATCATCGCTCCAGTCTCCATTCCACTCCATTTCATTCCCCCATGGATTTCTTAAACAAACCAAGTTGATATTTTTATTTTCATATGCTGATAATAGAGAATATGCATGTCTTTCAACAAGTCCATCATCTCTCTTTTGTTCCATTACTGAACCACCAATAGATGCTCCCATTACATAATTTTTATTATCGCATTCCTTTATATAATCAAACATGGAACTATACGTATTTTTCTCTCTAGTTTTGTAAGCAAGTAATTTTTGGAAATTAAAAGATTCTTTTCTGTTTATATGAGCATGATTTTTGTTCCAACACATTTCATTTAAATTATTAGACCAGATATGAAGATCCTCGCATCCTGTTAGAACTAACCAAGCCAATACTGGATATCCACCTGAAATATTTCCATAAGAACCGGCGAGTTTAGCGAAAGCCTTTTCAAGCAAAAGTATGTACATTTCATTTTCATGAGGTTTTGCAAATAATGGTCTAGTTTGTCTAAACCATGATTTTTTAGTACATGGGATGCGATCATCAACACAAACAACAATCCAGTCTTGTTTCTGGTAATCATAAAGTTTTAATTCATATTTACCAGCATCATTTACATCTTTTGTTATAAATACATCTTCCTCAAAAAAACCAGGAAATTCGGCAAGAGCGGAAAGTGCACATAACAACCAACATGAACCTACAGAACCTTGAATAACATCATTTGGTTCTACCATATTAAAAAGTTTCATTTCTGAATTTTTACATTGAAGTTTTGAGGCACGTACCCAGTCACAATCGTTAAATTCGTCAATTCCAATTGACGATGAAACAGCATCGAACGTTTTATCTTGAAATAAGGTAGTATTACCAAATTGAACAGCATCATCATCATTATCCTCAATATCAACTTCTTCTAGAGAGATACCTGCTTTTTTCCAATTCGCATCTTGGGGAGGAATATCATTAAAGATGAATGAACTTTTAAGATATATATATGTATCGCTAATTTCTGTAGAAATAGCCCATTCGTGTTCAAGTCGATAAAGATATATATTATCTTCTTTATTGTAATAAATAGGTGAATTGTATCTATTTTTTTCTGTTTTTAAATATCCACCGTCTATATTATAATATCTGGATTTTACAACGATTCCATCTGGAAATTCAGAACGTTCTATTTGGTTATTAATAATTGATTCATCAGTAAATGACATTGACTTGTTGAAAACGTAGGAACTCTTTTTAGAGTCTCTTATATACCAACCTGAAGTTTCCGGATTACCAATATTATATGCTATAATTACACGACCACCTTTTCTACGACCCAAAACATAAATATCACGTCGTGCTTTATAAATATAAAGTTTTCGTTTGGAATTATAGAATACCTTTTCACCATATCTTCCCGTATTGAATAGGCATATGTATTTACCACAGTATTGCTCGCCATATGTATTAAAATCAGCAGTTAATTTCTTAAATTCTTTAACCATTCTATTTACTTATATAAAATCTTAATTCAAATTTTAAAATTCGTGTAAGAATATATATATATAAATTACAGATTTACAAAGAAAAAAATATGGTGGAAATAAAAATCCATCTAAACCAATGTCAACTTCTAATGTTAAAATAATTAAAGATATGTATTTGAATTTTTATTATATCTTATCTAATATACCACAAAGGGTGAGACGACATTCCCGATTTTTGAAACATGCCATTCATATTAGTGACATTTGAGACATTCCAGTCATTCAATGGTTGATTGAACTTTATGGCATTATAAAACATACCATTTATATCAGACACATTGGAAACATTCCAATCATTGAGAGGTTTGTTAAAAGACTTAGCACCATAAAACATAGATTCCATACCACTCACATCTGATACATTCCAATTATTTAGAGGTTGGTTGAAACTAGTTGCATTAGTAAACATGTAACTCATTTTAGTTACTTCTAAAACATTCCATCCTCCACCAGAAACATCATTTCCAGAAAAGTCTATTGAACCAAGTGGTTGGTTGAAAGCCTTGGCATCTGCAAACATGCTGGACATATTCTTAACCTTGGACACATTCCATCCATTTATGTTTTTGTTGAAAGACTTCGCACCATTAAATATAGAATTCATATTAGTCACGTTGGATACATTCCAATTATTCAGTTCTTGATTGAAAGATACAGTATATTTAAGCATATTTTCCATATTAGTCACATTGCCCACATCCCAACTATTTAGAGATTGGTTGAAAGAACTGGAATAATGAAACATATATTCCATATTAGTCACATTAGAAACATTCCAACTATTAAGTGGTTGGTTGAAAGAACTGGCGTTATTAAACATTCCAACCATAGTAGTCACACCTGATACATTCCATGCATTGATATTTTGGTTGAAAGATTGGGCATTATAAAATATACCGGCCATATCATTCACATTTAATACATTCCAAGTGCCTATTTCACCATATTGTTGGACTGTAATAGTAGGTTCAAGTAAATACGATCTTACGGCTTCACGCAATGTTTCATTTGTAAATGAATTTTGATTTTGATTTTGATTTTGATTTTGAGGAATTGCATTTTCGGTCTCTTCAAGTTGAATTCTAAACTCTTCATTACCTCCATCTGCAATCATTTCAATAATTGTTTTTAATATCTTATTGGGAACTAAATTTCTCGTAATTTCCTCATTCGTTTTGGGAGATGTTATAGGTCTCCTATTCGCATCACATCTTTCTATCCATCTTACAATGTTAACCCTATCATATGTGTGCCCATCTGAAGTAAATACCGGATCAGTCATAATTGATTTTCCAATAGGGCACTGAAACGGGTCTAAATCATTATTATCATCATTATTCACATTTATGACACCTCCTTTTTTAGATACAGATTTTCGTTTCAATACCTTGCTTTTTCTCGTTTTTCTTGTATTTGATAATTTTACCATTATTGTTAAACATCATATAATTTCTTACGTTCGGGGGACTTTGAATAAATAAATCTATTTTATTAAAATTAATGTAAATAATAGCAAGGATAATATAATATATTCATACTTAATATTTCTATTTTCATTTCCATTTTCTTCAAAATTAGAAAACGGTTCCGGTGGTTTCGCACAAAACGTCTTTGAAAATGGAATATTAAATTTTTCTCCACCGTATTCTTGAGTGTAGGTTGGTTGTCTTGGAACACAGTGTTCTTCAATCCACCAACCGCTTCCAGCATTTTTTGCGGCTTGTTCATTTTCTCGTTTCTTAGAAGGATTTAATAATGTATCCCCAACTGGAAGACGTGCTCTCATACAATTATTAGAAGCATATGGTCCTTTATTAACGGTTGATGAAACAACATCAACTACATCCAAATTACTCAAATCTTCTAAAACTCCACCAATAATACCTTTTCCTCCAATAACATTTGTTCTTTCAGCACTTACTTCGCCATCTGAATTTGTTTTACAGTGTGCAATTTTGCCAGTGGGATAGGTTTTAAGATATAAATATTTGTCTTTATTTCTACATCCAGAATCGCTCATTAAACCACATTTTCCATTAATTTTGAAGAAACGATTTGTACCAATTGCGATTTTTTTTGATTCTTTATTTGAAGTTGTTCCAAATATATCACCTATACCAGTATAATCTAGTCCATATTCTTCTATAGCTGGTATCCATTTTCTTACAAATGTCTCTATATTTTTTTTTCCAGGTCCAGGTGGACATTTAACTTGTCTTAAAATAAGACGTCCACCTCCAGCAGAATCACTCAGGCTACCTCCGTATTCTGATATATCTATATTAGTATTATTTTTTGGCGGACATTTATTTTCTCCCATAAACTATTCGTCTTTTTTTATATTCTGTCTATTTCACATCTGACGGAATGTTCTCTGGGATATTTGGAATAATATTTTTTATACAACCAAATAAATTACATATAGGTAATTGTTCATATATTTTAATGTTAGTTCCATCATAAACTGAATTCAAATCTGGGTAAACAGAAAATTGCTTACTAATCTTACGAAAAACTTTATCAATTCTATATAATTTGATATCTTTCCATTCAGTATCCGTTCTCATATCAATATCTTTAAAGTGGAAAAACACACAATTAAATAGTAGTAATGCGACAACAATCCAGAAAACGAATTGATGTATCATAATAATATCACTTGACTCAGAAGTCTCGTCTGGTAATAAAAAAAGTTCAAAAATAAGAATAGCAAGAAACGCATCTCCAATTATACGAACTATATATGTTCGTTTTACTGGGCAATGAACAATAACTTGTGAAGCAATATACAATATTAACATGAATGTGAATATTTTATAATAGACTATCTTCATGTTTGCTTTTTTGTTTTTCCTAAAAAATGAGTTAAATAAAAACGCAAGAAAAATTGGAAAAAGGAATACTAAAGTACATTCGATTATTATATTCATATAATGTTACCAGTTTTTAAAACGTTTTTTAAATCTCCAATTATGCCGAGTGATTTCAATACTTTTTTGTTACTTAATTCTCCATTAAGTATATATTTTAACTCATCTAGTATCTTAGGTGATATTCCTCTATATACCTTTTTTTGTATATTTCCAGTTATATCCCTACAGTAGAATATATCAAAATAATCCAAACATATTGAATCACCATATCTTTGCACTAGACCGTTTTCAAAAGACACACTCGTCTTAGAACTCAAATGAAGGTGCGTATTAGTTCCAACAATAGATGAAAAATATTCTTTATTATTACATGTGAATATATCATTACAATTTTTTATATTTACTACCATAGGATCTAAAGACTTATCAAGTGCCGTAATCAAATGAGTATTCATCTTTCGCCGTTCCTGACTTTTATATATACAGTAAAACTGTGATTCATATTCCAACGTGTTTGACAATTCTCTAGTTTTAGACCATAAGTGAAGTATTTTCTTATTATAACCAAATGCCTTAGAAAACTTCAGTTCACATTGTTGTATAAATGAAATATGCTTTAATAGACAATACATTTGAGTGATAATTTTATGAAACACCTCTTTTTTAATTACATATGTATCATGTTTGCTTAAAAGTCTATTTTGAGTTTTAGTTATTATGTTATTTCGTCGTTCATAAAAATTATAAAATAAATTCATATTTAATTTAAGACATATTATTAGAATCATCCGTCAACATAGCATATTGTGGTTCGGCGTCAAAACCAGTTAATTCAACATTTTCAATCTCTTCGGGCTCTTCGGGCTCTTTAACTTGTGGTTTGTAAATATTTTCATCCGTAACTTCATTGACATCTTCATCTTCATATAACATCTCATCATCATCTTCAGGATTCATTGGTTCTACTGTGTACGATTCATACATATCTCTATTCGCACTCGCCATGTTAATAGAAAGAACAACGGCAAGACCAAGCATGACACCCAGTCTTACATCAAATAACAATGCTATTAAAACAATAGACATAGATACGAGTTTGCCGACACGTGTTGAAAAAATGTCAAGTACAGTGTCTGGGTTTACAACAACAATGTAGATAATTAATACAATGGCTGTAATACAAGGAATTAAATTGGTAGGATTACAACATTCTTTTAGCTTTTTGGCGACTTCAGAAGTTGCTTTAGAACTATTCTTAATAACTTCGCTCGATTTATCACTTACTTTACTTATGACCTTTGATGAACTAGCTGTGGCTTTTTTAGCAGTAGATACAAGTTTTGAAAATGATTCTTTAACCATCTTTAAATTTATACAATAATATATTTTCATACAATACATTCTGATTGTGGAACAGGAAACCAATCTCCAGTCGGAATATTATAATCATCATCAATATCGTATTTTGGACATTTTGGACATTTTGGACATGGTTCTATTTTTGGACAGGGTGGACATTTATTTGTCATAATATAAGGATTCGATCGAAACGATATATTTGGTCTTGGATTTATTCCATAATTAATTGATACTGGACGTGTATAAATTTTCTTTTCTGGAATTTGATGTTTGTGCGTATGATCGTGGTATTTAGGTAGTTGTCGTTTATCGGTTGAACAACTTAACTTATCATTTTTTGAATAATTATGTGTATTAAGTATATTATGTGTTTTTGCGGCTTTCCTAACTATAATGGGAAGTTTATCCCATAGTGTGAAAGTGATAATAAATATTAACGAAATAAGTAAAAAAATGAAGAAGAATAATAACATACTTACGAAATTAAAAAAAATATATATTCATTAAAAAATATATCCACTAATGGAGAGGCGACTGGATATTTATAATAAAATTGAAGAAAACATCAAAAGGTATATACGAAATGACAAAGAATCAAAATGTTATACTAATAACTATGAAGACGATTGTCTTGAAGAACTTTGGTATGTATCTGAAAATATAGTTAGTAGTTTTGAAGACAAAATTTTATCATTTAATGACGAATCTAAAAGATTAATGTTTGAGAGATATTATGAGTTGTTTCTTATTACATCAATTTTCATTTCTGATAAATTACTAAATGATGAACAATATTGTACAATAGATGTTATTATAGATGTTGTAAATAAAAAATATACAGAAGAAATTATTTACGAAGCCGAGACGATATTACTAAGTCATATTAAGTATAGTTCAATACTCAATTACTCGAATTTACTATAAAACAATATTATTTTCAAATGATTCGAGTACATTATTGGCAATTTTCTTTTTCTCTAGTAATATATCCTTTTTATCAATCAAATCTAAAATTTCATTATTTATGATTGAAGCATTTCCCTTAATCCTCTGGATACTCAATTTATACTCAATTTGATTGAATGCTACATCAATGGTTCCGTAATAATCTTTATTTTTGTCATGGTTAGTAACTAAAATTTCAATATTAATATTTTTATTTGTATCATATTGAATTTTTGTAGAGTCAAATAAATATATTCGGTGGTTCTTGCTCTTAAAAATTAAAAATGGAATAACCGATTTTACTTGTAGAACTATGTCTAATGACGGAGAGACTTTTATTTGTAAATTATCAAATAAACTTATATTCCACTCTAAATCAAAGGAACTCGGCACATAATTTGTATATAAATTTGTCCAAGTCGCAGATATTGAAGGTAATGATAAAGAGAACGGTGTTGTATTCATTGTTTTAATAGTTATATCCTCAAATGTATACATTCTATTATAATATTGCTTAAAGTCATTGATTAATTGAAAAGACTTTTCAACATTTTCTTTATCAAGATTTTTTAAGATTTTTAGAATAGAAGCATAATGACTAGTTAAAATATCAATATAGTCTATCATCTCACTGACATTGAATAATGTTTCTTCTAATTTATAAGGATTTTCAATTTCATTATTTTGAAAAATATCATCACATAAAGTTTCCCAATTTTTATCTTTAGATATTTGATCATAAATTTTGTCCATGAAGGAAATATTGTTCTTTCTATTCATTACACCATAATTTGATTTTTTTATTCAAATATTCGACTTCAAAATCGAATAGTGTTATAAGTGGTAAATACAATATAATCTTAAATGGTAACACTTGATAATATTCACTCTGATAAAATAAATAGTATAAAAGACTTTGACTTAGTTGTAAAACAATCAATATTGGAAGAATTAAAAGCTCGTAGAGATGAATTAAGTTCTAATTCTAAAGATGCACATGAATGGTTAGATATTGTTAACAAAATCAGGGACTGTGAAAAGGAAATTGAAGATTTTAAATCTAATAAGACACTACATGATTATTACTTGAATACTGGCGACATATTATTTCAATATTATGATACAATTGAAAATATAGATGCTGACAATACACCTCAACAACCTGTATTATCAAATAAACAGGACAATATTCTATCATATTTAAATATTGATGATAATATAGATAAAAGTCTCAACAAAGAAATAGACGAGGAAGAATTACCAAGTTACATATTTGAAAAATATGCTTCTCGTGAAGAATTAAGAACTGAATATTTACTAAGAGTTAATGAAAGCAAATATGATGTTAAGAAAACATCGCAAAAGATGAAAGTATCCACAGATGTTTGTAGTGAATGTAATTCGGAATTAACACATATCCAATCTGAAAGTGTTATTGAATGTACAAAATGTGGTCATCTTATGAATATCATTATAGATACAGAAAAAACATCATATAAAGAACCTCCTAAAGAATCATGTTATTATTCATATAGACGTTCTAATCATTTCAATGAATGGATTGCTCAATTTCAAGGCAAAGAAACTACACAGATTCCAAGTCATGTTTTGGTTCAAATTGTAAATGAAATTAAAAAGGAACGAATTCAAGATTTATCTCAATTAACTGTGAATAAACTTCGTTCAATCCTAAAAAAACTAAAACTTAACAAATTTTATGAACATATTCATTATATTAAAAATCTTCTTAATGGAAAACCAGCACCCTATATGACGAGACAGATGGAGGAAATTCTTAGAATCATGTTTCAAAAAATTCAAGGTCCATTCTTGGAATTTTGTCCCAAGAAACGTAAGAATTTCTTATCATATAGTTATGTATTGAATAAATTTGTCGGTTTACTTGGACTCGATCATCTTCAAACTTTATTTCCTCTATTAAAGTCTAGAGAAAAATTGCATGCCCAAGATGCCATATGGAAAAAAATATGTGAGAAGGTTGGATGGGAATTTCACAAATCAATATAAAAATTATCCAAAAATCGTTAATTCAAATACATGCATTTAAAGAGAGAAATTATTTTTTACCTTTATATTTAGTTTTCCCTCCTCTTTGCATCCTCGGTGTACCACCATCCACTCTGGCTCTTTTAATACCAGGTAGTGGTGTAACAGGAGGTCCACCTGGTACACCACCTGGTAAATCACCTAGTGGTGTACCAGGTGGTCCAGATTTTCCACGTGCAATAGGTGTACTAGGTGTTCTATATGGTTCATCAACAATGTTTTCACCTACTGGTCCATCTCCAGGAACGCGATTAGATTTAAAAGTTTCTAAAAATTTCTGATATTCTATCTCGTCGATGGAATAAGGTTCTAATTCATAATTTATAAATATTTTTGAAATATTGTAAAAATAATCTGTAATTTTTTTTCTATGTATCAAACTAATATAATAGTAAGTATCGTCAATAATTTCATTATTCAATTCGAAATATAAATTATCACTTATTATTTCTAATTGGTCTTTGAATAAAGAATAATCTAACTCATGTTCATCTCTATCTTCATCTACATCTTCATCTCCATTTCTATCTTCACCTGTTGACATATCATCTCCATTTTCATCTCCATCTTCATCTCCATTTTCCAGTATTGCTTCTAGTGTTTCATTTTGTGTTGCTTCTTGTGTTTCATTTTGTGTTACTGGATGGGTGGTTTCAATATCATCACCACCTCCAACTTTTGTAGGTAATTTATTATGTAATTTTTCAGCTACCCCCACAAGCCTTTCAAGAATAATATAAAGTGAATCAAATTGTAAAATATAAAATTTGTCTTTTTTAGTATCGCCTTCTAGTCCATCTAATGAATCCTCATAATACACACTTGTTGGTTCGTTTTTCATAATCTTCAAAAATTCTATTTTTTCTTTAAACATATCCATAATAGCAACAATATCAGTATTAGTTATTGATGGGATATCATCTTGTGTATCAAGATTAATTTTTTCTGTAATCAATTCTAAATATTGTATTATATCAAGTAATTCTTTATTAATCTCAATAATGTTCTTTGATAAATAAAACTTCTGTTTAGACTTATTTAATTTAGATGAAGAATTATTCCATTCTCCATCTGTATAAATTGGATTTTCAAATATACACATTTTCCTTCTTGAAGAACCATTATACCTATGTTTAAATGAAAATATATGCCCATATTCCTTTAAAAATTTGAGCAAATGTGATTCATGATTAAATTTTTTTAAATTATACAATGCTTGGTCTTTATATTTTTTATTTGTTCCATTATATGGACCCATCTTCAAAGATAATTGTTTTGAAATATCTAAAATACTGGAATTAACGAAACGACTTTCATAATTTGTCATTTTATTTTCTATAACTTTCGCCCGATACCTTTTATAAAAATCTGTTCCTTTAAAACGGTCCATATAGTCACTACTATCTAAAGTATCAGAGTGTGTCTTTATTGTAGAAAAGTTAGTATCGTCATTAACTGATTTTTTAAAAATATTTGTTAACTCGTTCTTATCATCAGTGGTAAAGAAGTCTGGTTTGGTAGTCGATTTAATATATATGATCATAGATTTAATAACTTCTAATATAGAAGTATTTTTGTAAATTCCATATATTTTTCCACTATTATCTTCATCTTCTGTATTAATACCCTTATTTGTGAGTTTATCTAAAAACATTTGATATTTATCAGTTTCATAAAGTGAAACTAAATCAGGAAATACACATTGACATCCTTGTGTAATACAACGACTTATTGCCATCCTATCATTTGAACCCATAAATGCATTAAATGACTCTGACTCATATGTTTTATATTTAGTACAAAGGAATATATGTGCTTCATCACCCATAAATTTGAGAAGTCTTAATATTATTATTGCATTATTAACATTATCCGGATTTACTTTAAATTTTTTAATTATATATTTTACACATTGAGTACAATCTTTTTGTGGGGTTCCATCGAATGGTCTTGCGGGTGGGTCATCATCTTCATCTGTACGAATGTACCATTCAAATAACTGATTTATCTGTATTGCTAATGCGATACGGGAAATGCTAAATTTTATCCAACTATCTGTATCGTCAATTCTGAATAACATATGTTTTCCCTTAAAACGAAATTTAAATTTTTTAAGAAAATTAAAAATATGTTCATTTTGAATATATCTTTGTTTGATATGGTCGAGTAGTTGTGTCCAAAAACTTTCAACATCTAATGAATTAGATTGATTTTCAAAATACGATTGATGAAGATAATCGGTATCCTCACTTTCTAATGAACTTAATTCACTTATATGATGATATGATGTTGATGAATCAAACAGAGAAGATAAAGTCGTAGGATGTTTAAAGTTTGATATAAAAAAATTGTCATGTACATCAACTAACTTTGAACTTTCAGTTCCGTTGAAGAACTTAAAAAAAGGTGTTGACATTAATTTATCTCCAGATTGATACCATATATTTACATTACGTATGTCCTCATTAACACCTCTTGTTTCTAAATCACTGTCATTAAGTGTAAATAAAAACTTATTTTTGTTTTTTTTAATAATTGAAATATCAGATTTTGATATATAGAAGAAATCAATCTTTTCTTTATATTTTGATTCAAGAGTATCAATCGCTGTATCTTCACTTGAATATCTACTACCACCCCATTTACCCCCATTGTGTAATTTATCATGAATACTATCTAAATCAAAATCAGTATAAATATCCGTCATACGTTATTGATATATAAAAATTTGTTGCTTTATATTGATTAAAGAGTTAAAACTATACAAACCAATATTTTTTTTTAAATACCTGTAATATATGAATATTTTTAGAACACCAAAAAAAAAAATATATTTGTTATGAAATCAAAACTTATCAAAACAGATAGCATAAGTATTATACCTGGGATACAAGAACAACGTGCTTTATTTAAATTAGACAATGAAAATAAAGACAGTCGCTTACAAATACCAAGTTTCAATGATGATGGATTGATGTTATTGAACAGACCAATGAACAAACGATTTGAAGGAATATGTATTCCAAATGGAGTTGATCACGAATTTTCAAAATTACCAGATTTGTGTACTTATGGTGGAGTTGTACGTTTTTTTGGAAACAATACCGATTCATATGACCCTAGCACAGTATGGAGTAAAATAGTTGACTTTATAAATTATTCGAATACACAGGTAGATTATGAAGACAATCCTGAAAAAATAAAAAGAAATTTCTTTATAGTAAGTCATCACGGAACATTAAAGAAATGTATTCTTCCATATTTCCTTGAATTGGAGAAAAAACTAAACGAAAAAAAAAGAAGAAGTGTAGCAAATTGTTGTTGTTTTTTATTAGAACATATCAACAATGAATGGATTTTGAAACTTGTTTTTGATGGATTTCCAGATAAAGATAAACAATATTATGAATTACAAAATATAGATTCTGCTGAAACAATATTTAAAACAGACAACCCTAAGATTCTTGAAAATTTAAAACAAGTTAAAAATACTCGCATATTTTTGATCCGTCATGGAAATGCGATGCACAATAACCCTCTTAAACTAAAAGGGCACGTATGGAATCGTATTTCTGATACAAATCTAACCCCTCTCGGTATTTATCAGGCAAGAATATTAAGCAAACACTTGATAAAAAAAGGATATCTTCATACTGAAACTGATAGAAATGTAAATTTCTTTTGTGGATCAACAATGAATAGATCACAACATACAGTTTTAGAGTTGGTATATAGTTTAAATAATGAATTTAGTTCTTGTTATCCAAAGTTACTAAATTTAGAAAGGATATTTACAATTATAGCAGTTTTCAGAATTATTCGAAAGAGTGGTAATATGGATAAATTTAAAGATAATATAGATAAATTGATAACTTGGAATAAAAATTATTCAAACGAAAGTGTTAGAAAGAAATATTCAGGGGATGGAAAACCAAATAAGTTAAAAGATATAATAAATGAAATTATAAACGAACCCGTAATTCTCTTTGAAAATGGTAAGAATACTATTCATTATAATATAACTAACTCACAGAATCATAAAAATCGCCAATTACAAATTAAGGGTGGGAAAAGTTATAATCTCACAAAAAAAAAGAAACGAAATAAAGGAAAAAGACAGGAAACCAGGAGAAAAAGTTAAATCAATAAATATTTTTAATCAATTGAAATAAAAATGATAAAGACAACACGAAGTATAATATAATAATATGAAGTGGATCTCTATATCAAAAGATGATAATAAATTAATCGTTTTGAAGAAAACGAAAGAATTGACAGAGATAGATACTGAAGAAGACTGTATTACTTTTATCCATAAAAAGAATCCCAATAAAGGAAAAATTAGTTCTCGTGAATTGATTGGTCCAGTAAATACAGACGATGAATATAATTTATGGATTTTGTACTATACAAGTCCTATTAACAAAAAGGCATGTGATTCACAGTGGAGTTTTCGTTATAATGGTAAGGATATAACTACATTCAATGGGATTGTAGTTATTAAAAGTGAAAATACAGTTTTGAATTCTCTGGTTAATACAAAAGATTTTATTGAAGATGACATTTCTCTAATACGAAATAAACTAATTCATGTAGAAGAAAACTTAGAGGAAGATACCGAGGAGATTGATGATGTTGAAGACAATGATGATGAGGGGGGTGTTTTGAATTTTGAATACGGAGATACTAATCTTGATGATGATGAGAATAGCGAAAAAGGCGGAGATGATTTATTTGATGATGATGATGAACAAATACCAATCATAAGTCAAATTAATTCAAATATACCTAAGTTAGAAATTGAGCAAAATCATGTTTTAAATTTTGAGAATTATAGTTATGAATCCGAACCAATTCCTCAAAAAAATTGAGTAATATCAATTTTTATATTTTAGAATATTCAGTTAGAGAATGTGATTTTATATGTTTAGTAATATTGCAAAAATTAAACGAAGTATTTCCTTGATTGATTATTGAACTATATTTGTTGTTGAAAAATGGGAAAAGTCCTACCGGATCATCTTCTATTAAATAATGTTTTTGTATCATTTGATTAGTATTTTGATTTTTTAAATAATTTGTAAAAATATTGTTACCCAATCGAGGCATTCCAAACGTTATCAGTGTGACTTTAATATCGGGAATAGTCTGAACAACATCCAAAGCTAGAAGAGTTGCCAGTGTTCCCCCAGAACTATAACCCGTTATTAATAATTCTTTTTTGTTTTCGTTTAGTATTATATTCATGATGATATATCTTTGTTGATTGTATTCGTTAAGAAATCCTTTATGAACACGTATGTCTCTGTCGTAGATACCAAAATTAATTGGAGTAAGTTTGCTATTTAAATTTGTAGTCCAATCTCTAATATTCTTAAAAATAGTACCTCTAAAAGCATAAAGTCCCATGTTGCTTATTATATCATGAATACCATTTCTTGAAAAACTTGCTCCTCCTATACCTTTAAAATCACTAGAGATGAAATGAGCATATTCAACACCTTTAAAAGCAATACCCTTTAAATAATTTAAGTTCATACATATGGCTACGTCCGTATGTAGTAAAATAAAGAGAAATTTAAGATTTCGTAAAAACATGTTTTAGCGTTTATATTTTATGTTCGTATCTTTTAATTTTTGATTATATCACAATAACGTCTTCTATATTATTATTCTTGTATTTTTGGTTATTCAAAATGTGTAATGGTATTATTGGTGCTATTGTATTCAACATATCATATCTCATTCTTATTTGTGTCGTAAATACATCACTTTGTACTCTAAATCGTTTTTGTTTTAATAACTCAGATTCAACCGTAGTTGAAAGTTCAGCATACCGCGATGCGTGATTAAAATGTCGTTCTTTTCTCGTTGCAAAACTAAAAAAGGAGTCTATGCCACTCATAAATGCTACAATCATAAATGATGTAGCATTAACATATTTTATCCAGTCATTATTTGAGAATACAGCTGAAAACGGTGCCATAACCGCTGGCAATACAATTGCTGGCAATCCCCAACGTTTTCTCATGTTTTTGTAATAATAACCAGATTCTTCATGCAGTTTTTTTGATATTTTAATATCATAATTCCATTTTAATATTAAACTTTCACCCTTAACTGTCCATGGTTCTTCATCCCGACTAATGTCTTGACTTATATCCTGGGACGTATCATTATTATTATTATGTGTATCAATGTGTACCTCCATTAAAATTTATAAATATATAATATATATTAATGAGTGAATTTGATAATAGAAACGACTATAGTTATTTACAATCAGAAGACCCTTACAATTCAGTACATTCTGAAAGAAACGAATCGAATTTTCAAACTAACGTTGACGCACTTGACGATAGACACAAGAATCAATTAATTTATTCAACACAAGTTGAAGAGCGCGACGGCGGCTGGATGAAAGACAAAAAAAATGTAATTCGTCTAACAGATGCTCTTGATAAAAGAAAACAAAACCATAGTACGTATAAAAAATCAATTGAGACAAATAAGGTATTATATAATCGTGAAAGACACCGTACTATGATTCTTAGTGCTGTCAATCTTTTGGCATTAGGTGGATGTGCTTACATATGGATGAATTAAGAACGTACACAGTATCGAAACACAACATGAACACCTGCCGATTGAGAGGGTCTTGTAATCTTACATATTTCACCTGGTCTTAGTCCAATGAACATTGCGACTGGGTCACAATCAAGTATATGTGGTAATTTTTTTTCATGGTCTATATGAAGACTATCTAATAAACCAGACGTACCATCTTTACCATGTAATAATTCAATAGAACTTTCATTATCAATACGTTCATGTGTTGGTACAATTTGATGTTTCGTAATATTATACATAAGAGAACGAATTGTGAAAACTTGAATAAATATCTTGTATTTTTCCATAGCTTTATTTATAGCATTCACAACGGTCGGTGTTGATTTATCACGAAGTACGATTACTAATGTTAAGTCAAGTTCTTTATTGGACGGTTCTCTATTCTTAACAACCATATCTATTAGCCCATCATCTGTGTTAAAAAGTTTCTTATGTTGAGTTTTTTTCATTATTTCATAGTGAACTTGAATTTCATTTTCATCATTACGTGTTAGTTTGATTGGCTTTGGATTATTATCATTATCACCGACGGATATAGACATATCGCATGAACTTGTATCATAACCACGCATTCGCAACATTTCTAAAATTACACATCTGCTTCGCATTAAAGGTCCATTTGTCTCCATCTGTATTATTATATATATTAATCTGTTAAATATTATATCATTTTTTTTCATTAAAGTCTCACAAAATGATATGTAGTAAATTTTATATTACTAATAGTTATGGAAAGAATATACCAAGAAAGAATAGAAACAATTATAAATAGTACATTAAACCAAATACTTATCTATGGATTAGTCGCATTTATAATTGCTTTATTATTAGAAGGAACTATGCCCAAAATTGACGAAGAAAAAGATACACCTTCATTAATCTTAGAAGTTTTTGTCCAATTAACAATAACTATTGCAGTATTTGTATTTATTGAATTGAAACTTCCTGGTAGATATGGAATTTTAGCATATGCCATTATATCTTTATCCGCACAAAAGAACTTTATAGATAAAATTCTAATATTAACATCAAGAATATTTGGTAATGAAATACCACCCAAAAAAGAGAAACAAGAAACTGAAGAAGAACAAAAAGAAACTGAAGAGGAACAAAAAGAAACTAATGAAAAAAATGAAATTTACATAGATAATAATGTCAATGAATGTACTTCAATTGATACACTGCCACTCTACTAAATGTCTGCGTGTAATCACAATATAATTAAAACAAATATTATTTTATGTCATCAAAAAATTCGATACGGTTCGATACACTACAAGAGGCAGTTGATACTATTGGTGAATTGGAAACAGAAAAATGTAAAGAGAATCAAATAAAAATAACTAAAGACGCCCCTTTTTCACATTATTCTTTGACTAATGAATATAATTTATTTGGAACATATTCTAGTTTTACAGATAATGAAATAAATAATATTACGAATCTATACACTAGTGGCGAAACAATATCGGAAAGTGATTATGAAACAAATAGTGATTATTATGTAAGTGAAGATGGATATATATGTGAAAGTGAAAAGGACTCTGAATCGGATCTAGATCTGAATAATTCAGATTCAGACCAAGATATAAATTCTGAATCAAAATCTAAAACAAAATCTGAATCAAGATCTGAATCAAGATCTGAAACAAAATCTGAATCAAGATCTGAAGATGAAGTCAATGAAGAAATATACGAAACTATATCGAATTCCAGTTTTGAAGATACAGAACCTGGTAAATACTCATATAAATATGAAAATAATAGAATTTGTTCTCTAATGTAATTTCATTTTATATCTTTTCAATACTGGTATTCGTATTTTGAATAAATGTATCTATCGTATTGTCGTTTTTGTAATCATTTATATATTTTATTTTACAAATTCCTGAAGCTAAAAGTATTTTACAACAATTTATACATGGATAATGTGTAATATACGCTGTTGAATTGTTACAACTAACACCACGTTTAGCACAATCTGCGATTGCATTTTGTTCAGCATGAACTGTAGCCTGCTCATGTCCGTCAACAATCAAACTATTGTGTGGTGTCCCAGGTAAATGTCCATTATAACCTTGTGCAATAATTCTATTATTCCGAACAATTACACAACCTACATTTAAACGACTACATGAACTTCTTGATGCTGTAAGAATAGAAATAGATTTAAAATATTCGTCCCATGAAGGCCGTTCCATTTCTTAGAATATGTTATACACAATTTAAACTTTCTTTATTTAATTTTTATTTATTTATTTACAAATACAAGTGATAAAATTTACAAAAAGTATAGAAATACCTATTGGTGTTAACAAATATGCAGACAACACAAACCAAAATTTATATGTTAATGGATACCTATCTCCAAGCCAATAATAATCCATATCGGTATCAAGAATTTGTTTTTTTTCTTCGTCAGTAAGCTCATTCCAACCAGGAGGTGGTTCTACTTCATCCATATCATCACATAGTGGTTCATCTCCCCTTGGACATGTAAGTGGTTCTTTCATATTTTTATAATCTTTATCTTTGCTTGTTGCTCGTCCTTTTGTTATATAACTAAAATATCCACCGTCTGACATTCTTAATTAATGTAAATTCAAAATATACTCTTATACTTTGAATCAAGATTCGAAAGAATATAAATTACAACACGTAGATGAAGTGTTTGATTTTATAAAAAAAATCATTTCTCTTATTTAAAAAAACGTAGTTAATATGGTACACACTATACAATATTCAATCTGTATATTTACTCTATTATCTCTTTTGGTTGCTTCTATATTCTCTAAATCAATAAATAAGAGCAAGAATAAACATTTTATTGCTTCTTTGTTTGTTTTAATAGCTGCGTTTATTCATGCATTTGTTATTTTTATTGCATCTTAAATGATCTAACAGTAAAGTCATCTGCTAAAGAACCAGAATTGTATTCAGAAGTTCCCTCATATATATATTTGGGGTCATCACCACTTGGACATTGTAATTCAGGTTTGGTAGGCTGATTCTCAAGAATATTTTTAGTACTATAATATTCAAACTCAGCCAAACTAATTTTACCATCACCATCTAAATCAACATTGTTGAATATATCGTTTACAGTTCCACTGATTTGTTCTTCAATTTCTTTACAATCACCCCCTTCCATTGACGAGTTTTCATTATATAAATAGTCAAATAATTCTTTTCTAGTTATAAAACCGTCTTCATTAGACTGTCTATCTGTTTCATAAAAGACATCATATATAGAATCTGATAAATTTGAATAATCTAGGAAAAATTGGAATGCCTTTTTAACCATTTCAAAAAAATTGGTGCTGAATAAATCTCCAAAACTGTTATTATTATTATTCTTGTAAAATTCATTCAAAATTTTTGTACATCCTACAGCATATTGTATGAATTCAACATTGTTAGCAATATTATTGTTCCCCATGAATAAGAAATACTCGGCAACCTTTTCAAATGTTTCAATAGCTTCTTTTCTTTCAACCACGTATTTTTGATATTCACTTCCTTCGTCTGTATTAACAGTTGGTTCGGTTCTATAACAATATGGTATTGAATCATTTGATGCTACATGTGAAGCACGTGTCTTTAGTTCTGAAGGAGCATTTGCAAATGAATTTACAATTTTAGCAGTTTCTTTAAAGAAAGTCTTTGTCGTTGGAAGTTCAGATAAATCTTTTATAGCCCAGTCGTCGGCTGAACGTCTAATATATCCATATGTTTTCCCATCACTACCATTTCCATATATATTAGGTCTATTTGTTAGTCTATAATTCACACACTGATCGTCAGTTGTAAAAGTCCACGCATTACATACACCTAACGAATCATCATTACATAAATTATAACATTCTTGTCTAGTTTTACCATTAAATGTTGTTTCTCTGTCAGACTTATTACTAAAGTCATATTTATTTGATGAATCACCAGTACTTGTTATTAACATGTTATCGGCATTATCTGGTAATTTTTCAGAAAATGGACGTTTTTCGAGTAATACAAAGTTTGCAAAGTGATGATATGCAAATTTCATCTCATTTAAACGAGCCAAATCAGAAGAAGGCATAGTATTTTCACTTATATAATCGTTAACATCATCGACACTACGTTTTTTTGTAGATGCAAATTTTATTTTAATAAAAAAACTAAAAAAGAATACCAATATAATTATGGCAATATAAGTTGTCCACATTATAACAAGGATAGATAAATATTTAAAGTATTTCATTAATAATTTTTTCTATTTCATCTTTTGTATATATAGTAATCTTTTTGTCGTTCGCTTTTATTGTTTTTGAATTTGACACATCTGAATCTTTTATAATTAGTGCGTACGTGTTTGTGGATAACGTCGTCTTTATATCACCACCCAAATTAATTATTCTTTTTTCAATATCTTCATCTCTAAAACCTGTAAATACAAAACTTTTGCCAATAAACACTAAATTACTTTTTACAGGTGCGTATTCTTTAGAATCTTGTGAAATAATATCTTCATAAATTCCAATCTCTTTAGAAAACTCAATAAATTTAGGAAAACCATCATTAAATAACTCTGAAGACTTATTCGAGAAACCAGGAACTAAATTAATTTTTGATATGTTATCATTCTTAGAAGTTTCATTATATGTTTTAAGTACATCTGGATATTTCTTAAATATTTCATTTATTTTTCGTGAACCCATCCCTCTTCCAAATTTTCCAGATAATGCCATTGTTTTGGGAATATTCTCACGCATTTTTGGCTGCAGTTCCTGAAGCCCTTTATATATCTTACTTGATGATTTATCACCCATTCCTTCTATCGCTTTAATTTGACTTTCTTTGATTTTAAGAATACTATTTATATCCTTGTATCCCGCATTCCTAAGTTTTTGAATAGTACCTTCACCTATACCATCTACCTTAAATCCCGTGAAGAAAGCAATAACTTGTTTATTTTCAATATCATCGTAATTTTGTATAATTATATCAACATTTGTATCTGTCCATTCATATTCAACATCTGGCAAAGTCGGCTTATCCGCTGGAGTGATAATCCTTTCTGCGTAAGGAATAACATCTCCACGACGAACAACTTCAATTAAAGCACCTTTTCCAATCTTATTAGAAACTATAAACTTTGCATTTTGTCCAGATATTTTTCTAACTACTACACCACCAATTGGTGTAGGTTCAATATGAATTACTGGTTTCGCAAGTCCATGCTTACTTACAGCCCATTTTACATCAATAACTTTAGCCTGTGCTTTCTGGTCTTCAAGAACCATCTTAAATGCTACAGAATGTTTAGGATTACTGTCAGTTCTATCATATATTTTATCGTGTGCTATTATAATACCATCAATAGTGTATTTATGAGTATGTCTCCAATCAATAAGTATTTTAGATACCGATTCTACACTCAGAACATTGTAATTTTCATTTTTAACTACATTCAAGCCTTGCTTATCTGCAAAATTTAATTGTTCACTCGGCTTAAGACTTGGTTCAATAACTTCATACGATACAAAATCTATAAATTTCAAATCTTCTGGATTCGGATTTTTTTGAGAAATAAGACCACTTACTGTATTTCTAGCATTTGCCTTTGAACTACTAAATTGGTCTTCAAAATTTTTATCTGAAATAATCAACTCACCACGCACTACAAACTTTGAGTCTTTATTACTACAAAATGGTGGCATCAATTTTAAAAGATGACTAATATCACTACCAACGGATCCATTTCCACGAGTATACAATTTTTCTTCTGAACCATTTTTAATATAAAGTCCACTTACTCCGTCTAATTTAGCAGTTAGTACATACGTATTTTTATAATTTTTTAGCCATTTATCAAGTGTGTCTTTTTTTACTTTGTCCATTGACGGCATAAAATAAGGAAGTTGAATTTTTTTACCACTCTTGATTGGTGCTCCAATTTCTTTAAGTACTTTATTATTAGGGTCAAGTTTTCGCAATTCATCTTGAAGACTATCAAACTCTTGATCGGTAATTATAGGAATTCCATTATAATACTTATCACTTGCCTCTCTAAGTGCCTTTGATAAATATTCTACTCTGTCTTTTGAAGATGATGTTTTTTTAAGGACTTTTTTAAGTGTCTTAACTTTGAGTTTTCCTTCTATAATAACCTTTTCTGGATTATTTTGTAAAATAGGTTCAGCACTTTTAAGAACACCGGATACTAATACTGACTCAGACGGTTCACTCGTAAGTAATTCAAAGTTTCCAGAAGTTCTATCGGAAGGTATTTTATATTTCATACCTAAGAACTTAAAAATATCTTCTTCACTAGAAAATTCTTTCTCCAAATATCTCGTCTTGTCTGAATACTTAATTTCATGTTCATTTAATGTGAAACCACGAGATAACGCATGTTGTCTCATTCTAACATTAAATTCTTTGGAACCAGTAAAGTATAATATTGCAAATGGAAATTCTTTCTCACTTGTAAACATAAAATCAATTCTTCTCGGTGTTTTATCTTGTAATTGGCCAATAATAAAACATTTTGTCTTACCTTTTCCAAGATATTCAACCACATTTTTGTCAAATTTATTTATGAAATTATCAAAATCAGTTTCATTATTACTCGTTATAATTATATCAATATCACCCGACGTCTCAGCACCTCTCCTATAACTTCCAACAATTTCAGCACGAATATTTGAAGAAAAATCTTTCAAAATCTTTTTAATTAGCACATTATAGTCATCAATCTCATTTCTAGGTATCCGTTCTAAAATATTCTCATAATGCTTCAGTCCAATTTTCTGTTTGTCGTTCAAAATGCTTGATTCTTTTGACACACCCATTCTCAATTCTTCGATGGATGAGAATTCTTTTGATAATAATAGGGCTTTTTTAGGACCGACACCGTATATTTCTGAAAACTTATGAACAGGATTATTTTTCTCGTCTTCAATTTTTTTAACAACTCCAGTCTCTACAAATTCCTCAAGTTTCTTAATTATTGATTTTCCAACCCCATTCAACTTCTTAATTTTATCCAGAGATAATTCATCGTCGTTCTCAAGCATTATTACTTCGGCAGCTCTTTTATATGCTCTTGACTTGAAAACATCACCATTATTACTTGAAATCTTTTCAAGTTCCTGAAGTATATTGTTTAAATTAGTTTTTTGTAGTCGATCCATAATTGTAATTTATTAAAAATCTTTTATGTATTCTTTTGACATAATTTACAATTTATCATTCATTTTTCTCAAAACAGTTAAATATAATTATTACGCCATTGTTTATCTCAAAAAAATGATTCACTTTTTCTAAATAAGATTATAATAATAATAATACAATAATAATATGTCTTGCGAATCCAAAACCGATGATGTTAAACGCTATACACTTTTCCCAATCCAACACGAAGAAGTCTGGAAAATGTACAAAAAGGCAGTTGCTAGTTTTTGGACGGTTGAGGAAATTGACTTCAGCAAAGACATATCCGATTGGACAAAGTTGAGTGAAAATGAGAAACATTTTATATCAATGGTTTTGGCTTTCTTCGCTGGTAGCGACGGAATTGTTCTGGAAAACTTAGTTGAACGGTTTATGCAGGAAGTTGATGTTCCCGAAGTAAGAGCGTTTTATGCTTTCCAAACTGCCGCAGAGACAATTCATAGTGAAACATATTCTCTACTTATTGATACTTATATCAAAGATGGCGAAAAGAAAAATAAATTATTTGATGCAATCAATAACTTTGATTGTGTAAACAAAAAGGCAAATTGGGCAATTAAGTGGATAGAAGATAAAGAATCGTGCTTTTCTAAAAGACTCGTTGCTTTTGCTGCGGTTGAAGGTATATTCTTCTCAGGTTCATTCTGTGCTATATTCTGGCTAAAGAAACGTGGTCTATTACCTGGACTTGCTCTCAGTAATGAATTTATCAGTCGTGACGAAGCACTTCACACAGAATTTGCTATACTTATGTACTCTCAATTTGCTGAAAAATTGGATAAAAAGGTAGTTGAAGAAATTATCATGGAAGCAGTATGTATTGAAAAGGAATTTATCGTTGATTCCCTCCCATGTAATCTTATTGGTATGAACTCAAAATTGATGGCTCAATATATTGAATTCGTTGCTGATCGTCTATTGGTACAATTTGGATGTGAGAAAAAATACAATACCACAAATCCTTTCAGTTTCATGGAAATGATTTCAATGGAAGGAAAGACGAACTTCTTTGAAAAGCGAGTATCCGAATACTCAAAGGCTGGAATTAACTCAAATGTATCACAACCAAATGTTTCAAAAATGTTTTCAATGAGTGCTGACTTCTAAACCAGATTGTTTAGAAAAGAAAAGTCGCTACAAGCACTTTTTTTAAAGAAAATACACCGAAATTCCTACATTTTAGTGTAGATATCAATTTAATTCACATATTTTGCGATAACAGTAATTTTCTTATCGTTTTGTTCAAATTTTTTGCCAATAACTTCCACAATAATATTTTTTGTATTTTTATCGATATTACTGATAGATACATCGCATAAATCGTTTGGGACCAATATCACTAAAGGCGAAAGAGAAGATGCGAGACGTGCCACAATACCAATTTTACTTTTTGAAACAGGACAGCACTCTAATTTTACTCCAGGATTAGGATTACAAATTATATACTGGTATTCAACAGTCAAAGTATAAAATAACTGTAGTGCTTCTTGAGGAAAATGTAATTTGCTTCGATTTAATACCTGTAAACTATTCAACAATACAAAACCATCTCCAATACATCTACCCTCCAATTCAGTTGTCAATTTTTCTGTAATCTTTTGGTTTAATGTAAAGTTAAATTCATTTTCTCCATACATAATTTCGTTGAATTCACTGGAAGAAAATCCGATTTTGCGAGTGGATTTCTTTATTTTGCAAATCTGGCGCAAATTATCATCCAATTTTTCCAAAGTCTCGGACATTTATACCTTATTTATAACTTATAAATTAATCTTATTCATTTTTTTGTATTTCATTTATAAATAAAAAAATAAAATATATAGTCTTGTTATATTATGTTTGGTGGTAAAACAATGAAAAAATCCGTTTCCTGTAAAAGAATTGGCACACGTCGTGAAGTGATGAATGGTTCCGCTGTTATGACAAATGGTGGTCTTACCAAAAAGAAGCTTGTTTTATCTCATGGACGCATCCGCACCAGAGCTGGTATAAGCAAAGGCAAGAAAAACGAATGGGCGATGGCTATGAAAAAAGCCCGTTCTCAGCTAAAAGTTAAAGGTTTCGTCCCAATGAAAAAAGGAAGTGCCCTCTACAAGCAAACCATGAAGAATTACAAAAAGTAAATTATTATATTTTTAATTTTTAAGAACACGTATTCTTAGATAAAATGTATAGATGAGTACGTATGATATATCTACATACCTTAATACTAACAATTTGACTACATTAAATTCATTTGATTTTGCTATAATTGGATATGGAACCATTCTAAATCCATCTATTGTGGTTAATGGAAATCAAGTATCTTATTCGGCACAATCGATATCCTACGATAATAGTGGGTGTTTTCTTGTAAAAAGAGACGTATCCGGATATCCAACTACCAATCTTGATACAGAAGATACATCCTATCTCAATTCTACACAGATTACTTTGTTTACAAACGCAATTTTTCATGAAGAAACTTTTAATGTTTCACAAAATTTTACAGATCTAGATAATGACAATAAATTGAAGAGTTCTACAGGAGCTCTTTTAATTAAAAAAATTTCCAATACAGATGATGACATAAGTTCCCAATTATGGAATAACGGCGACCAATCAGGAAATTACGTATCTAATTTTAATAATGTCAAATTAGATAATCTTGTTATTGATATTAAAATGCAAATTTTCAATATCTTTAACAATAGTACAGACACTATATCAGCAGACTACTGGAATAAAAGTTTAGACACAAATAATAAAGTAACTCTTGGCAATACTTTAATTTTCATTTTTGAAGTACCATATAGAACAGAAACAGTTAATAGTTCTATAAATATAGCAATCGGATATGCTATAGAGACAAATTAATCATTCCTGATAAAACCCTATAAAATTAAATTTCCGCACACAGTAATTTTACAGAAATGTTATAATGGTATCAAAAACGGATATTTTAGTATCGAATGATTTTAGATTCAACAAATACACTGATAGTACGGATACTTACGAAATACACAAAAATACAAAATTTGATTTTGGGGTTATCGCAGGTAAAATAAATTTAAACAGTCTTACAAAAATAGATGTTTCAAATTTACATGAAAAAGTCTTCCATAGTAAAAATAACACAGATACTAACTTTAATTTTAATGACGTGTCGTTTCATATAAATACTAAAGAAGCAAGAATTAACAATTTGTCATCAGTGATACAATCCGCATTGTATCAATCATCAATATATCATCTATATTCTGTAAACAAAGTCTATGATTTCTATAAAAATCCAGATCTCATTGTTAAAAATGGATTTGCTATTAACACAGATGTTTTAAAACAACAAAATCTCACAGAAAAATTTGACGATTTACTAAAAAATATTGATATGAGCGAGATAAAAAATGCCATTCCAGGTGATCGAATATGGATGAAATGTTATCTCAATTTAGATTCACCATCATTTAATGTTCTTAATAAAAAAGAAAAACAAACAATCTGTTTTTTAGTTGGTTTCATTGTTGATTACCAAGAAGCGAAAGTGTTAACCGTTCATGATGATATATTAAATGATGATATGACAATAAATGGGAAGATAAATACGTCTCTTAACGTTGATAATGTTCTCGTCTCAGTATTCAATAAAGAATTGCAGTTAATTGGAAACACAATTTCAATTGATGGAAAACATTTTACATTGAAAAATATAGATAAAAATCAAGTTTTCTACATTTCGTGTCATAAAAAGAACTCGGTTGTGAGAGATACATCAAAGAAATTTGATTTCTTCCTTAGCACTATCGTTTTATCTAGTTCGGATAATATCTCTATTGACCCAATAAATACAATTATATCTGAATATATCAAAGATAATGATGAAGATGATATTCCAGTTCTAATATCAAGATGTCTACAAAAAATTGGAATTTCCAATCATAATTTTGATATTAATGATAAATTTATAAATGTTGTATCAAAAACTATTGAATTGTTTGTTTATAGTACATCAAATTTTGTTTCTAATTCAAAAGAAATTTTTAGAGTATTGTCAAGAATTATCAATGAGAAACATAGTGAAATTACGATTTTGGATTCAGAATTTGCTGTAATTTACTTGTCGGCAATTGAAGAAATATACGGCATTTTAGCAGAACGCTCACAATTATTCCAAATATTGTCGTCGGTTTCAAAAGATGTAGAATATGATTATGATCTTCAAAATGTAACTATGGCTAATTTTGAAAAAACACCAACTATTCGTGAGTCGTTATATACATTCAAATACATAATAGACTCAGAACAGAGAACAGCATTGGACAAAAGAACAAATACCGATTTCATTATTGAAAGTTCAAAATCTAATGAATTGTTGTTTTACCCCAATGAATTTGTTGTAAATTGGGAAAATGGAAATGCGAATCCAAGTGGTGCTTCAACTATCAACTTTTTTGTTGACTCAAATAGTTTCATAAAAATAACGCCAGTATCTAAAAGAGCTAAGCGTTATACTTGGCTTCAAAATAAAGATCATACATTTGATACACTATTAACTGGACTTTTTGGAGAACTAGTTGTTGGCACTAGAGTCGCCCCTATCGAAACAACCGATTCTGGATATATTGAAAAAGATTCATTAACAAAAATAGTAAGAAATTACAAATCAAATTATTTTGGAAGTGAACACGATAATATGATAAGAAACTTGAAAATGTTCTATAAAAATTTATGGGAAAATAATACGGAATCTTATAAAAATATATTGAATACAGATGGTACAAGAAGTGTCTTCAATAAAAACGATACATTTGCGTGTCCGATTGACATTTCTTTTAGATATAAATTGGGAAGTAATGACAAGAATAATAAACAACGTGTTGTTGAAGGTGTATGGAATCTAAAATATAATTTCAAAGTTGTTTAACTTTTTTGAATATAAAATGTAAGTTTAAGATTAAAAAGAATTATATAGATCATCTTTAATGTCATTCACAGCTATGAGTTTATTCAGTGGAATGGGCGGTGATTCACTCGGTATTAAAAATGCCGGAGGTAATGTAATTGCTTATAGTGAATTTTGGAACAAAGCCGTTGAAACACACGATTTAAATTTTCCAAATTGTGTTCTACTCAAGAATACAAACGAAAAACCAAAAGACCAAACAAATATTCAAAAACTTACTGATGCGAATTTTGAAGAATATCGTGATAGGATTGATCTCATTTTCGCTGGATTTCCATGTCAGCCATTTTCGCAAGCAGGTAAAAAGAAAGTCAATGACCCTAGAAATACGTTATTTCATCAATTCGTTAGAGCAACTGATATAATAAAACCAAAATATATCATTGGAGAAAATGTGAACGGATTGCTCAGTCGTAAAACATCAGATGGAGAACTTTTTATTGATGTAATCAAATCCGAATTTGAACGAATTGGATATAAAATTAGTTATAAAGTATGTCATGCTGATAGGTATGGAGTACCTCAAAAAAGAAAACGACTTATAATTGTAGGCATTAGAAATGACATAGAACAAGAATTTGTTTTTCCAGAAGGAAATAATACGGCAGTAGGTCTAGAAGACATCATTAAATTCGATATGACGGGAGCAATAAAAATTGAAAAGGATGATCTTGATATGGAAACTTTGCAAGAGGAGTGTATAGTGACTGATTTGAGTAATACGGAAGGTGAAGATGTTTCCAATATACATCCGTACCTAAAATTAAAAGCAAAAACTCGTAATCAAGAATGGGCTGACAAAATACATTACAGAACAATATCTTTTGGTAAAAGAGATTCTCCAATTCATGCCGAGATTATAGATATCCGAAATCCGTCAAAAACAATCATTTGTACATACGACCATCAACCTCGTCTATTTGTTCCACTTCGTAATGCGAATGGGTATTATTTGAGATGTATATTACCAAATGAATTGAAACAAATTCAAGGTTTTCCGATTGATTATAAACTTTCTGGGAACAAAAAAGATCAGATCAAACAAATTGGCAATGCTGTACCTCCTCCGATGATAGAAAAAATTGTTAGAAGTCTTGTGATCAATTAACGAATGTCAAGACGTATATTTGTAAACCCACACTTCTTAAATCAATCATAATTTTTTTCCAGGAAACCATCATAATATTGTGTTGTATAAAGATTAAAAAATGATTACGACCCCCCTTACTTCCAAGTAAAAGTAGCACTAAAATTAAAAAATGAGTGTTGGATATATATATGTTAGAGAACACCCATCTCATGATACTCATGGTGCATGCAAGTTAGGCAAAACGAATAATATTCCAGAAAGAGATTCACAATATGCGACTTCTGAAATTGAAAGAGGGATATTCACGAAGGTCATAGAACTACCTATTAAACAAGTTGGTTTAGTTGAGAATTTATTACAAAACCAATTTTCTAACCTCAATATAAGAAAAAATGCGGGCATTGAGTTTTATGATAAAGGAATTATAAATAATATTGAAAAATGTCTAGATGATATAAGTATCAAGTATAAAGTCTTGTCAGAAAACGAAATTCGTAAGTTAATACGGTGTCACCGAGTAAAACTAATTTTAAAAAAAATTAACATACAAAAACTTATACGTGCTTTGAAACGAAAGAGAGAAGTAGAGACAATTGTTTCATACACACCAAGGAACGACCAGAAAATTATTATAGATAATGCATGCTCTTATTTTCAACATAATGAGAGAGGAATACTTGTATTAACGTGTGGAGTTGGGAAAACGTTAATATCCATTTGGACTATACAAAAATTAAACATCAAGACGATTCTTATAGGTGTTCCAAATAAATTACTATTGGATCAATGGGAAGATAAAATTAAAAAAATGTTCCATAATGTACCATGTCTACCTGTCAAGGGGGGTGTAAAAGTTGAAGATATTGTTAGTTTTCTCAGTAAAAATAGTGCGAATTGTATTGTATTAACAACTTATTCTTCATCATGCAAGGTTTGTAAAGCGTCACAGAAATCTCAATTCGTATTTGGTATGAAAGTTAATGATGAGTGTCATCATCTTACATCAAATAGTGATAATGAAGAAAAGAAAACATATACTTGTATGCTTAAAATCAAAACAGATAAACAACTATCATTAACAGCCACTTTAAAGTTACTAGATGAAAAAGAAAATATAAGAGGTGAAGATATTGTTATTTCAAATGATAATGTCGAATATTTTGGAGAAATAATTGATAGAAAATGTTTGTCATGGGCGATTAATGAAAATATTATTTGTGATTATGTTATTCAAAC
>CERI01013687.1_pt1 | contig 32776 bp, 29 predicted proteins | sample 350261 | NCBI WGS metagenome assembly CERI01 (sample SAMEA2620979, study PRJEB7988) | marine metagenome | isolation source: saline water (ENVO:00002010), including
ATTGTTCGATTGTAAGTTTATCAGATGTTATAACATCCATACAAATAGAACATTCCATATTTGTTATACACTCGTAAATTTTATATGTTGCGTAAGGTACGTGATTGAAATTTGTTAATTACATATATGGAGTATCTTTTAGTTGTTGCGCGAAGTGATGAACTATGTAAACGGTGTAACGAAAACATGAATGGGTTATCATTGAAGGGGTCGTATGACGCGTTGCTTCATAGAACAATTCAAATAGGAAAATCGTTTGGTAAGACTGATATTAACTTTGAACCATATATATATACAGCAAATTATAAGCATTCGTACGCCGAAACCGATCCGGTCGTAGTAACGATGCGATGGATATATCATGGATTCCCCAATAAATTGTTTTGGAATAGATTTTGTTTGACGATGGACTCTGCAAAAATAGTACATAAAATTTTTAACAGGGATGTGTGGATTATTGGAAATGCGGTAGAAACTCCTGAACAATTGAAGATGTATCCGATACCAGACGACGCATTCGTGATACGATTTAACAAAGCCATTCTGTATGAATCTCGAATAAATCTATGTATATTCAACGATGTGATGTTTGAAAAACTTAAAAACGATATAAATTCGTCGAGTGTTTCAAGCGTTGTCGTTCAGAAGTTAAATCCTGATTTTGATGCATTTCGAAGAAATAAAGAATTGTTTACAACTGGGATAATGACTATGATGTGGATTACAAAGTTTTTTACAATGTATAAGAGTTTAACAGTGGTCGGTTTTAACATGGTTCAACCTGGACAAAAAGCGCATTATTTTGATTCCGAAACGCCAGCAAAACCGTGTATTGGGTTTGCGGGGCATGATGCGGAACATGAAAAACAGATGTTGCGCGACTATGCGTCTTGTCCGTATTTGAACATTAAATATATCGATGGAGTTGACATGTAAAAAGTTACTTTACTGGAACACATTTTTTTCTATCATCAATGATGAATGAGGATGATTCTAACGTTTAACTCACTTTTATGTTGAATAACTCTATGAGCGTAAAAATGATTTAAGAAATACTGAGTAGAATATAATATTAATGAGTGATGCTGGTTCTGAACACAATCAGTCTCGCGATGGCGAGTTCAAGCGAGCCGTGAAGGAATATGTAGCACTATTTGACGAGATAGCCGAGATTCGTTCGATAATTAACCAGAAGAACAAGAAAAAGAAGGCTTTAACTGAATTTATTATTGCGTACATGAAAGATAGCGAAAAGGATATTTGTAATCTTGGCGCTTCTGGTGTTCTCGCGATGAAGAAACAGAAAACAACTGTCACGTTAAAGAAAGAATACGTACAACAAATGTTGTCACAGATACTTCAAGACGAAAGTAAAGCGGAGGAATCTGCGAAATATATATTTGAGAACAGAGAAAAGAAAGAGACATTTAAACTTCAACGATTAAATCCTATTTAAGAGTATATTTTGTTATCCTTATAATGGTAAATATAATGGATGTACCAGATGACGTGATAAGAAACATATCGGGGCATCTAGACGAATATGGAGATGTCATTCGAATGCAAACAGCGCTTCGTAGTGAGATACCCACATATGACCGACCGCATCATTATCTGAAAACGTTGTACGAACTCGAGACATATACGAGAACTAATTTAGTGAGTGATCCGGCGTACAAGAAAAGTATTGAGTGGTGTGAACGGTATCGTTTGAATCAGTTTGATAATCCCGATGGGTGGACAGACGAGCAAATGCGTATAATAAACAGCGACGCGGATGTTACTATGGTACAAGCATTTGCGGGTACTGGTAAGACGACGACTGTTTTTGAATATATGCGAAGAAGGACTGATAAGAAGATATTATATTTGGCCTTCAATAAGGCTTTAGAGTCTTCTGCAAAACAGCGAGTGAATGATACCGATATGGAACATGTTGATGTATACACAACGCACGCATTTGCGCTTGAATATTTGAAAAAAGAAGGTCATTTACCGGATGATGTACAAGTTGGTGATCTTAGGATGAAAGATCTACTTGATATATACGACAGAAGTACTGCGTATGATATTTCGAAAGAATTGCAAGCATTTTGCGCGAGTGATTCATCTGATGTATACTTGTCAGAAGAATATAATGAGACGTACAAAGGATATGTTGCGCAGCAGATGAAAATGATATGGAAGAGGATGTGTAGGGGTGAGATGAGAATGAGTCATGATGTATATTTGAAACTTTTTCAAACTTTGATGGTACAACTTCCGTATGATATAATTATCGTCGATGAGGTACAGGATTGTACACCGTGTCAGATGAGTATAGTTAATGTTCAGAATGCGAGAAAAATATATGTAGGAGATATTCATCAACAAATATATAAATTTCGCGGTGTATGTAATCCATTTACAACACAGGTGTATACGTTGACTAAAACGTTTCGTTTTGGGTATGAAGTAGCCGATTTATGTAATCATTTTTTGCGGACGTATAAACATGAGAACAACGTGATTACTACACCGAAAGACACAAAGAGCAATGTGTCTGTTAAATATCCGTTGAAGGGTGAAAAGCATACGCTGATCTGTCGTTCGCATGTTGGGACTATAGAGGCCGCGTCTGAAATAAAACAACCATTGTATTTGCGAGGGATAAAGGCAATAAACATAGAAAAAGAAATAAGCATTGTTGATGATTTAGTACATTTTGAAAATGGGAGAAAAGAACAAATAAAGCACAAAAAGTTGTGTAAAGTCATATCTCAATTAAACGTAGATGAAGATGATGCTATGGCGTATCAACAGAGCGAGTTGTTTCGAACATTCAAAGAATTATATCCTGATAGTTCTAAATGGAGAATTAGAATAATGTTATTTAGAAAGCATGGTGAGTATATGTTGGAAAAATATAAAACGATTGGAGAATACATAGTAGACGACGAAGAAGATGCGATTGTAACACTCACGAATGTACATCAAGCAAAAGGGTTAGAGTTTGACAATGTGATGTTACACGACGATTTTTCTACGTTATGTATACGGGATAGAGTGACTAAACGATGGATTACAAGAGTGTTACCATTACCATCACAAGTAGAAGAGTACAATTTGGTATATGTCGCTATGACACGCGCTAAGAAGAAATTAATATTAAATGAACATTTGAAACAATTTGTACATACGTTACAGCAGTGGAATCATCCGTATATACAAAGAACTTGTAATATCCAACAATGTGAGATGTGTCATCACAACAAAAAATGTTACGAATTGAAATGTTCGAATGATGATATATCTCATCTAGGAACTGAAGTTTCGCCTTATTTACATACCAGATATGTGTGTACTACATGTTTCTAACGATGGGTGTAACCTTTACCATATTATTTTCCACCGCGGTGTTGAGTTTAATGGTTTGGCCATATGTAGGTGCTCTGAAAACTCTCATTTCGTTCATAAATTTTACTTTAAATAATAAACTGCCGTCGTTAGGGTCGAGACATAATGACATCCCTTGTTCAGGGAGGTCAGTTTCGACTATATTATCGACGAGTGGAAGTTTAAAGGATAAGTTATTTCCTCCTATTATAGTTTGATTATTTTTTGTACTTAAACAATCATTGCCAACAATGATACATTTTTCATGAATGACAGTATTATCGTTACCGAGTATGAGACCATCGTTTGCGAGTACAGTATTTCTAGAACCGAAAACGCTACTTTTTCCAGTGACGCGGTTATCATTTCCTGAGATTACAGCGCCTCCGTTAACTGAAGAGTTTTTACCTATGAGGCGTTTAATGTATTGTTTTTCTTCGTCTGTAAATACATTAGTATTTGATTCAGATTCATATAACTCTTTGACACGTTTTGAAGAAATTCCTATATCTGACTTTAATAATTCATCTTTGATAGAAATGTTATTAACCTTGAGATCATTCACAAGAAGTGAATCGGCAATACCATTTTTTATTTGTATAGCATCATATGAGCCTGATTTCATTATTATATTACAATATATTATAACATTTTCATAGTTTACGAGGATTTTGTGTCATCTCTGTATAATTTTAGTTCATCTACTGTTTTAAATTTTTGTTCGTCGTAATAATATATGCCACGTCTTAAGATTGCATATTCATCATCTCCATCATCACCGAAAGACATGGGGACTTTTTTAATAATCCAACCACAATTATCATGATGTTCTGATATGATTTGAAATCCTAAAAACGGGAATGTTTGAGTTTCGCCGTGATCTGTAAAATATACAACGAATGTATCGGGATCTGATGCTGGGGCAAATGTCATTTGTGTGAAAATCATTACTTTACAAGATAATGTTAAAGTTTTAAATCACCTAAAGAAGTAATCGTATGTACTTAATTAACATAAGATGTACATCAAAGACGTATCCCTTAACACTCGCTATCCGATTGAAGATATCATACATCGATTCGGCAAACAACATTTGAAAGAATGTATGAGTAAAAACATGTATCAGATATGGTTACAAGAAGACATTAAAGATGTTCTATTAGAAAAAAGATTTCACAAAAAAAGTTTGAATACTGCCGTAAAAAATCTAAAGAATGGTCACGATATTGAGAACCTTGTGAAGTTAACTGGTAAAGTGAAAAAAAACACGCAATCTTTTAATATAACTGTGGACAAAATGGATGTGCGTCAAAATTTTATGAATAGAATAATACTTTCTCAAGCAAAGGCTATCTTCAAAAAAGCATATTTACGTCGTTTTGAAGATGTCGATACAAAAGTAGATCCCATAACATGCGAAGAAATAAAGATGCCATGTTTTATTCGAACTGATTGGAAGAATGGAAATCGAGTAGTATACGATGTTGAAACTATCATAGAGTGTAGAGAAACAATTCGTTTGCCGTATGCATTTGACGTAATTAACGGCGAAGATGTGACATATTACGCGAAATATTATACCGAATATTTTATTAGTCCTATGACTAGAGCTAAATTCAAAGTAGATGACATAGTAAGATTATATTTGTAATTATAATGAAGGGATTTCGTATCGATAAGTTCGGAATGTTAATTTACATACTTTTTGGTATTTTAGTTGGTGTATGGTTAACAAATGATCGCGAAGAAGAAACGAAGCCTGTCGTTAAAGAAAAACCTGTCCAGCATCATCGTGCGAGAGTAGTCGTATTAAATCAGAACACCCAACGCGTAGATGATTATCGACGTGTTGGGCATTTACATTCGTCGAATAGAATTCTTCCTTTATATGGAAGACAGACATATCGCGGTTCGTCGTTATGGCAATACTATACAATGAGTGATGGGAATATTCCAGTTCGGTTATCATTTACAAAAGATGGGAGAGAATGCGATTCGGAGTACGGATGTAAAGAGATATATAACGATGACACAATAATGATAGAGGAGTATGGAAACACATTTCGGGTGAATGTAGATAAGCCACATATGCGGTACATCCCATATTAGGTAAGTTCTCGTAATTCGTTAACCTGAATGTTTTCTTTAATGTTAAGCATTGTTTTTTTATGTGTAAACACACTATTTGGTAACATTTTGTCAGGACGTGTACAGACAAACTCCCATTCTTTGTTTTTCACAAATTTACATTCAATGATAGCATATTCTTCATCTTTGATACGAAGGGATAACTGAATGTTTTGATCCGAAATATCTTTGATGTGGTGTGTAGTTTTTTTGAGTTCCCCTTTGGTTTGTAAAAATAACAATCCTTTTTTGTTGATGGCAAAATCGACTGTGTTTTCATGACCATTTTTTAGTTTGAAATAGAATGGATGAGTATTGACTCTGATTGAGTCTTCTCCTGGAATGAGAATAACCCCATCGGTTTTATACGGTCGTTTTTTATCCAAGAACATCGATACATTTTCAAGAGGGAATATATCTTTTTTTAGAAATAAAAGAGCGTCTGTGTCTTGTTTTTTGTACATGTCTATGAAGGTATCTGTGTAAGACATACGTTCTGGAAATGATAAGGTATTTATTGGTTTTCCGCACATGACTACACAGTCGTACACAAGAAAAATCCATGTACCATCGGCGCGTTGAATAATTTCTCCGTCGAGAACAGTTCCTTTTGCACATTCTCTTGGAACGCGTAATTTGAGTAGGCTAACTTTGAGACTCCTATCCATGACGGTTGCGACTTTTTTGTCATCAACCGTACAACATACGAATGCGTATCGCATTCCATCTGTTTTATCGCATATATGGTATTTTTTCTTTTTTAATGAAGCGAAGTGCTGTCTTTCTATAGATGTTGGTTGAGGACCCGGAAAAATATCATCGCGTCCATTCCATAAGGGTGAAACTACACTTAACGGGTGTTCGAAATCATCCGGGTATGGCTTTGTGAGATCGTTCCAATACATACGTAATAGACATCTTAAATCTTTAAACAAATTATTATTATTTTCGATGTAATAATAAATGACACCGAGTAATATGATGCAAGTGCGTAAGGCGAATGTGGAGAGAATGATGATGCAAGAATCTGATTTCATATATTTAGAAAAGTACATGAAACATCTTCAAAAAGAAATGAAGAAGTTCATGAACAAATCGAAGAATATTGCGAAAATGGCCGATGCGTTGGCAAAAGAAGTAGGAAATGATAAGGCGATGAAATTAAAGAAAGATACAAAAGAACTTTTTAATAATATAGCCGATATTCTTGGTAATGACACACCTTCTCCGTCTCCGCGATTTTCACCTAAGAAGAGCCTGACTAAATCTCAGAAACGTTCATCATCAAACAAGAAGGGGAAATCAAAGTAAAACTATTTAAAGATAAAAGTGATAGTAATATCATACGGTCATGGAGCAGGTGTACGCAAATCGGATTCAGTTCGGTTTGCTTTCGGCTGATGCATTACGGAAAATATCCGTGTTAAAGGTGGAAACGAATGATTTGTATGAAAAGGGTGTACCTAAGCCAGGAGGTTTGTGTGACTTGCGCTTAGGAACAACCGATCGTCAATTCAAATGTCATACATGTAATGGAGATATTCTTACATGTCCTGGGCATTTTGGACACATTGATCTTATTGTACCTGTGTACCATGTTGGTTTCATGAAAACTGTTATCAAGGTATTACAAAGTGTTTGTTTTGAATGTTCTAAAGTTTTGAGTGATCAGCCTTGTCAAATGAAAAGGGATGACAAGAGGTTCAAATATTTATATGAAAAATGTAAAAAATGCGATACGTGCCCTCATTGCGAAGCACCTCAGCCAAAATATTCTTTTGATGCGTATAAAATTTACATGGAGCGAGAAGAAGAAAAGCATGTTGTAAGTGCCAAACAAGCATTATACATTCTCAAAAGAATGACAGACGAAAATGTTAAATTTTTGGGATTTGATCCTCTACATGGACATCCTAAATCTATGATTTTGTCTGTTCTTCCTGTGAGCCCGCCTCAGGTCAGACCAAGTATTGTTATGGACACATCTCTGAGAAGTCAGGATGATTTAACACATAAATTATCTGAAATTATTCGTTCGAATCAGAATCTTGCAAAACATTTGGATGGTAATTCGTCAGAAAATACAATTCAAGAATTTTTGAACTTACTTCAATTTCATGTGAATACGTTAATTGATAATGAGATCCCCGGTCAGCCACAGGCAACACAAAGAACTGGTAGACCAATCAAGGCCATTTCTCAGCGCCTGAAGGCGAAGGGTGGACGTATTCGTGGCAATTTGATGGGTAAACGTGTGAACTTTTCTGCGCGTAGTGTGATTACAGCTGAACCAAACATTGATCTCGATGAACTTGGTGTGCCTATAGAAATTGCAACAAACATGACTGTTCCTGAAACTGTTACGAGTTTTAACAAACATATACTTACCAAGTATATAGAACAAGGACCTAGTATAACAGAAGTTGATCAAATTGGTGCAAAGTATGTTATTAGAAAGGATGGTACTAAGTGTGATCTTCGGTTCAAAAATAAAAACTTTGTTTTGCGAGAAGGAGATGTGGTGGAGCGAACTATGAAAACTGGTGATATCGTCGTGTTTAATCGGCAGCCTACTTTACATAAAATGTCTATGATGGCACACAAGGCTGTTATTATGCATCACAAGACATTTCGGTTAAACCTTTCTGCCACCACACCTTACAACGCGGATTTCGATAAACTCTCTGTCGAAAACAAGGGGCGTTAAAAGCGTGTTACCCCTTAGTCATATTATTGGCAAAACACCTTGATGAAAACCATGATCTTCAATGATTGTGGCTCGGGAAACTCCTTAGAGCCAACGGCTACCACCTCTTGATAGAAATATTTTGAGGGAACACGGTTAATAGCCGTACCCAATGGTAATAATGTCGTTGGATTGGACAATCCGCAGCGTTACTGGCTAAGTCCGAGTCATTCTATGACACGACAGGATATGCTAGGCGTCCAGAGACTGAACGGGTGTTGGTGATCAATGAAGGTCTAGTCAACCTGAGATTGCTTAAGATACAGTCCAGCCCTCGGGGAAACTCGTGGGAATCGTCGGGAGACGAAATGAATCTTCATTTACCTCAATCTTTAGCGGCTACCGCAGAATTAAAAGAGTTGATGGCCGTGTCGAATAATATTGTGTCGGCACAGGCAAATAAACCGGTCATTGGCATTGTACAGGATTCGTTATTGGCCGCTTGGAAAATGACGAGTAAAGATGTGTTTTTGACACGAGAGCAAGTTACGAATATTATTTGGAATGGAAAGGGGCGAATAAATAATAAGAAGATTCCCCCACCCGCAATCTTAAAGCCTATGAAATTGTGGTCTGGAAAGCAAATATTTGCGTTACTTTTTCCAGAGTCATTACATTTCAATCGTAAATCATCTTGGTGTTCATCTGAGAATGAAAAGGGATTTACATTTGACGATGGTGAGGTTATTGTAAAATATGGGGAAATTATGTGTGGACAATTTTGTAAAAAATCATTGGGTGCAAGTGAGGCGGGTATTATACATAGATTATGGCTTGAGTATTCACCGGAAACGGCCAATAATTTTATTTCTTCGTTACAATTTCTAGTGAATTACTTTATTCAAAATCATGGGTTTAGTATTGGGGCGGGTGATACATTCATCGATAAGGATGCACAGATTCAAGTACGTCAATCAATCGATGATAATATTACAAAAGTGAAGCAAATTCTTCATGTGAGCAAAGGAAATGAAAATAAAGAATTATTCGAGAAAAAAATTAATCAAATTTTGAACAACGCGATGGCACAATCAGGTAAGTTTGTGCAAGACAAGATGACAACTAAGAATAACATTCACGCTACAGTGACCGCCGGGTCGAAGGGGTCGGCTATTAATTTGAGTCAGATCATGGCGTGTGTGGGTCAGCAAAATGTAAACGGTCAACGCATCATAGAGGGATATACAGATCGACCGCTACCGCATTTTGAAAAGAATGATCATTCACCAGAGGCCAGAGGATTTGTGAAGCATTCTTATTTGGATGGTCTTGAAGCGCATGAGTTTTTCTATCACGCAATGGGTGGTCGTGAAGGTGTCATTGATACGGCTGTTAAGACGAGTGATACTGGATACATTCAACGGAGGTTAGTGAAAGCAATGGAGGATCTTATGGTAGAATATGATTTGTCTATGAGAAATTCGTCGAGAGATATTGTTCAGTTTACATACGGTGATGATGGTTATGACGGCGCGATGCTTATAACACAAAATGTGTACAATGATCCACCATCACCCCATGCGTGTGCTAGCGAAAAAGCATTCAAGCGAACGACAAGTCTTACGAGTGTGAAAAGTCCAATGTTAATTGACATTTTGTGTGAACGGTTCAAATCTCTGAAATCAACAACATTGACACACGAATATGTGTACAAAAGGGTCGATGCACTGGTGAAAGAAGTAAATCCCAAGAGTCCTGTTATCAGAGATCAAATGTATACTGGTATGTCATCTAAACGTGTTATTGATGTATGTAAAATGCAGCCAGATGATTTCGAAGAGATGATCGATATGGTATATCATCAACATAATAAGGCGAATGTGAGTAGGGGTGATATGACAGGTATTATCGCTGCGCAGTCGATGGGTGAAGTTGTGACACAATTATGTTTGAATACGTTCCATAGTGCAGGTATTAGCGCAAAGAATGTAACGCTTGGAGTTCCTCGATTCAAGGAATTGATTAACGTTGCTAAGAACATCAAGAGCCCTATGATGACTCTTCCACTAAAAGAAGAGTACTCGACATATGAAAACATTGATTTTATTGCACAGAAATTGGAATATGTTAATATCGGTTGTCTGATATCTAGAAAGTATATGTCGAGTAATCGTATGCCTTTTACACAAGCATATCTTCAGCTTCCGTTCGAACAGGCGGTTCCCGAGTATTACGAAAAGAGTATTGTATTTCATTTTGATATGGATGCGTTGAAAAGAAGTGGGAAAACATTGTATGACATTTACAATAAACTTTTCAAGAATTACGAGGATACATTACTTCCGATTTATAACCACGAAAATGATGAACCTATAATGGAAATTCTCGTGGTGAATGAACCAGATAAGAATGATGTACAGATTGATGATAGATATATATTCATTTTGATGAATAAAATCATGAGTAAGATGACAATCGATGGAAATACGGATATTAGACGAACATTTGTTCGAAGAGATGATGATACAAATGATTGGATTATTGAAACAGATGGATTAAACTTGGATTTCATATTCACATTAGATTATTTCAAGCACGACAAATGCAACACAAATCATGTGGTGTATGTGTATGAACATTTTGGAATTGAAGCGGCTCGCAATGTGTTGTTACAGGAGATTAAAAATGTGATTGAATTTGATGGAGGTTACGTGAACAGAAGGCATTTCTATATTTTGGTAGATACGATGACACACAAAGGTGACATCATGCCTATTACTAGACATGGGATTAACAAAGCAAATACTGGCCCACTGATGAAATGCTCGTTTGAAGAAACGATGGACATTCTCACAGACGCTGGTATGTTTTCAGAAAAGGATAATTTGAATGGCGTGACCGAGAATATTATTATGGGTAAATTGGCACCAATTGGTACGGGTTCGTGCGGAATCATGTTCAATCCACCAGAAATGGACGCAATTAACGAAGAACAATTTGTTCCAACATCACCAGAGCCATCAGATGGACAGTATACAGACGCTTATTTTGATGAAAGTATCATAGGTGCTATGGAAAAAATGAACATTGATGACGATGCTTCGTTGTGTACAGATACATGGTTTAATGATAATCATAGTATTACAACGGAAACATATTTTCCTATTGAGGGACATTAAGAAGACGCTTAGCATCTGTGTTTAATAACGAAATTTTTTGACCTCGACCTTTTGTAATTTGGATTAAACTTGATCCTTGTTTAATTAAATCATAACCAGATTTTACTTGTAGTAAGACAAGACCAGCCATTGCGCTTAAAAGCACATTTTTGGCACCTTCTACAAGTATTTGAGAAGAAGACTTAAAGCCGCATATAGATGCCATGAAGTCGGATACTCGGTGCTTAGTGTTTGCGTGTGGATCTAACCCAATATCGACGAGTTTGCGTGTAAAGTCATGTTGCTTATCCACGAGCACCGCTCCGACAGCAGGAATAAGACTTGTCAAGAAGGATTGTGGTATTTTTATAGACGCACCATTGCGTATAGTTTGATACATAAACGTAAACGCGAACGGAGTAACAAATTGCGTGATTCTTAAAAATTGAGTGATGCTAAGTAATCCCGAATCAACTAGTGTGGTGAACAAGAAAATATAGCGTTCCCTTAAAATGTTGATGAGGAGGTACACATCATTCTCACTCATATTCACTTTGAGTTGATACATCTTCATTACGATACATACTATGAGTACGTTGAGTATACACAGTCGTGTGAGTTCGTACATAGTACCCTTAAATTCACTTGATTTTTCTGGATACTGTACATCGACTCGTAAATTGTGTTGTTTGACGAGATTTGTTATGAGTTTTCCTGTTGTATCATTGGTATCCTTTAGGTACACTTCCATTATTTTATGAAACATTAAGGATTCTACTAAGAAAAAAAAATAATTATTTTTCTGAGTTACACATGGGACAGCGCGTTTCTTTTTTAAGCCAGTCGCGAATACATTGCGGTTTGTATGTATGTCCACAAGAGAGTTTTGATATGGTTTCGTCATTTTCGAATGGTTCTATACATATAGGGCACATCGATTCATCTGTGTTTTTATCAAATGGTGCGTCTGTGATGATTCTGGGATGTTGTGCTTCCTCTGTATTTGGAATAACTTGTATCATTCGTATATTGTTTTCAAATCTGTATCTATGTGTTTGTATATATGTGCAAAAGATTATGAAACTAAACAGAAAGATGACAACAATCATACCGATTCTATATATGATCATGATATTTTTGAAATCAATTTGGGGTTCATGTAATCCTATATATGATGGATAGTCACTATTAGTATCGTATTCAATATTACTTAATATGAAAGTTGATGGTAATTTACAAGTTCCGTTATTTGGAAAATGGCCATTGAATACGATGCCTACCATATTTTTGTTTTCACTGTATGCGTGATATGACTCGATTATTTCACTTGTACACGTTCCTTTTGGGCAATCTACGTACATAATTCCTTCGGAGAGTGGCTGTTGGGGGGTGCACAGACGTCCTTTGTACAGAGATTCATTGAAGCATCGTTTTACCCATAATGGCATCATGTCGGGAACTACGATTTCGTTTGTATACAGTGGGTCTTCGTATCTCATTCGAGAATACGAGAAATATGCGTTGGCACATCGGGCAAACACGAGAAACAATAGCGCGCGCATTGTGTATATAGTATACGAATGTAAATTTTATATACCATTATTTTGCCCAAAATCAACAACACGCTTACACGCATCTAAAAATACGTCCATATCATTATCCCATTTCATGTAGTTGATGATACAGCATACAAGCTGTACGTTGTCTGGTGTATATCCCTTTGAAGAATCGATTCTATCGAGTGAAATATTATGGGGATTTTTAACCCTAAAATCATTAGTATTGTACGATATGTGCGTCATTTCAATACCTGACAAAGCACATAAACCTTTTTGTTTTTCGTATAATTCAATTAAATGTTCGTGTGTGATTTCAACTGAAATACTTCTATCTTTTTGTTTTCTTTTAGCATTTGCTTTTGCGTTTCGTAGACGGTCTTTAAGAAATCCATGCACACCTGTTTTTTCTTTTGATTTTTGTTGGACAAGAAAAGCACATGACTTACATCTTCCTTGTAAACCATCAGTACTGCATGTATGTGAATGGTATTCACTAGCTGGCTTTGTTTCGTTACAAACACAGCATTGTTTATCATTTAAAGTGCGTTCATATTTGTTTCTCTTACCGTATGCACTTTTACAAGGCTTACAGTAGTCAGCAAGTCCATATGCTGTTCTTTTGTTTTTATGGAATTCGGTATCGCATTTAATCTCCTTACATTTTGTACAAGTTTTCATTATACAAACATTTGAATTTGTTTTTAAGTTATAAGCGCACATATTTTTCGTTATGTGATAAAAAATATTTCCTGTGTATATAATACCTTCATAACAATGCAGATATTTATAAAAACCCTTACGGGGCGAACCATAACCCTCGAGGTTGAGTCCAGTGATACAATTGATAACGTGAAGGCCAAGATCCAAGACAAGGAAGGAATTCCTCCGGATCAACAACGATTAATATTCGCAGGTGAATATGCTTGCCTGTAAAAGTTGCCGTTAAAACGTAAGCAGCTAGTGTTTATCATATCAATGTAATATGTAGATGCGACACATCTTAAAATGTACGGGAACTCCCTTAGAGCTTTAACTACGACTTTCTATTGGAAACAATGGTAATAGGTAGGGTAACGACCTCACTCATCGTAATAACGTTAAAGATTGGGTAATCCGCGGGTAAAGCGTCTAAGTCCGATATGACAAGGATATGATGCTCCCTCATCGACCGCACGGGTGTGGGCTTGAGAAATGTGGTCAATTTCGGTGATAGCTTAAGATACAGTCAGCCTTTATGTGAAAGCATAAAGATTAAAGAAGCAATTAGAAGACGGCAGGACGTTAGCCGATTATAACATCAATACTGGGTGTTTGTGTGTGTGAACCACACGCAAGTCGTCATTTGACGGCGACACACATCAATTGCGGGAACGGCTCTATAATGGTTCTATTCTACTACCTATATATGAGAAATTATATATAGTACCTCAGGTAATGACTCGGGGCATAGTAACAACGAATAGAATATAGCTCAATCCGCATCTGCTACCTAAGGTGTCATGGGATACGATACTATGGTAAGTAGTTCAGAGACTTAAAGTGTGTGGGGGTGAGGTTTGCCTAAGACCGATGAACCCTTAAGGTATAGTCCACTCTGTTGGGATAGTAAACCAACAGGTCTTTCGAGCCAGAAAGAAAGCACATTACACCTAAGAACTGGGTGAGTGAACGTTAAAAGCGTTCGCTAGTCATTCATTTATATTGGCGACATAGCTTGTAGCGGGAAACCCCTAAAGATTTTACTACCACTTTGTATTGGAAACGATGCAAAGGAACACAGATAATTCCTGTTCTCGATGGTAATAAGGTAAAATATGATTCTGTATAAAATATAGATGAAATGGGAAATCCGCAGTGAGACTTCCTAAGTGCGTTATGACAAGCATACGGAAGCCCTTCAACGACTGAACGGCTATGGGGTGGAGGAGATTGGTCATCTCCAGTGAAATCTTAAGATACAGTCTACTCCCCGTGGAAACATGGGGTAAATTTGAGTTCTCAGGCTTCGAGGTGGAGGGTTTGTGCGCAGAACCCACTAAAATTATATGTTAATAAACATGGAAATGGATTGGATTGGAAAACCCGCTGGTTCTGTAATTTTTAAGACTCGTAGAGGGAGTGTTTATGAATAGTTAAGGCGTAAAAATAAAACGATAAATATTTTTGTCCACATAATACATGAATACGGATCAATTAGGATATAAAATCAGTGATGATTCAAAAGAGGAGTATGAGGGGACAGATACGGAATCATTAAAAGATGATAGAGAAGAATATCCATCAGACGAGGAGTTGAAACATGGATATACTTTTATTCAGAAGAAGCGGTACAAAAAGGCGTCGTCGAAAAAAGTAATATTAGAAAAGGAAGACTATGTTTCTGAGTGATCATATTTTTTAGTTTTGGCTTTTTTACACCATTTATCCCATGCCTTATTCATGTCGAGATCGTAACATGTCGAGATATGAAAAAGGTGATGAAAGATACTAATAATGCTATCTTCAATATTTTGTTTTTTCCGTAATTGAATAGAAAGTGCTTTCATGTCTTCACTAATTACGAACCAGCATATTTTTTCATTGAATAGGGGTGTTTCAATAGCTTTGAAACTCATATAACAATTACTAAGTGATATTTTAAGTACTTTAGCGCCCTGACTTAAATTTGAAGTATTTGTGAAGGAGTTTGTTATGAATATCAAGGGATTCTTTGAGTTCCATTATAGCATCGGCAACATTGACACCATTTTCGGTGACAAAAAAGTTACTCAAAAGTTGTCCGAAATCCATTTGGGGTTCGAAATCTGATTCTTCTATATCTTCGCTACCATCGTAGTCTTCGTCTGTGTCAGCTAATTCATCGCTTGAGTTTTCTTTCGTGATGACAGTTTCCGACGTAATATCTTCTTGTGTAGATTCTTCGCAGTCTTCTGCAATCGTGACGTGTTTAGACATTTTTAAAGTACTTAGGATAATATAGAACCATATCAAACGCAAAAAAAATCGTATATAAAATAATGGACATTGATTTAAAGAAAGAAACGAAGCGCATCGCAACCGATACTGTCAATTCGACAATTATGTCGATACAAATTGGTTTTACACTTGCTACGGCTCTTGCATTTAACGAGTACATCAAGAAACTCCTTGCATCTTCTCTTAACAAACAGGGAGCAAGTGGTTATCTTAAGTATGCGATTACGGTAGCTCTTGTATCGGGTATTGTTCTTAGCATCACCAGTCGATATTCGACTTCTCGTATAAATATTGAAAAGGAATTTAAAAAAATCGAAAAAGAATTGGCTTAAGAAAATGAATTGTGTTAAACACAACTAAGAGACATGGAAGTTTTAGACAAATATGTCAATACGAAAACACTTGTGCAACAACAGATATCATCATTTGATGACTTTATTTATCATTCTCTACAATCCATTATCGACGAGGTTGGATATGTAGCTAACGATACACATGAAATACAGTTTGGTAAGGTTCATATTTCACGTGTATCAATCTCAGAACTCGATGGAACAACCCATATCGTTTATCCGGACGAAGTGAGGTTAAGAAATTTGAGTTATTCTAGTAGTTTATTTGTAGACATTACGCTCACACAAGGGGATAAAAAACAAGTTTTTGAAAAATGTTTTATGGGAAAAGTGCCGATGATGGTAGGATCAAAGTATTGTAACACGCAAATCGCACCACAAGAGAATAAAGAGTGTGAATGGGATCCTGGTGGATATTTCATTGTCAATGGAAATGAGAAAGTATTGATCAGTCAAGAGAAAATGAACAATAATAGAGTATATGTATTTCACAAAAATACTACAAAGTATAGCACATCTGCTGAATTGCGTTCGCTTCAGGAAGGTGATACTAAAAGTACTAGTACAATCGTGATGAATGTGAGTGTTCCAAATTCAGATCTTGAGCAGTATATACGCATCAACATACCATTCATGAGATGCGAGCTATGTGTTTTCGTGATATTTCATATTTATGGACTCAATATGTTCAAAGACTTTATCGACAATTTCGAGAATGAGCAATTCGAATATATTTTGTTTCCATCATTACAAGAATATAAAACTATAATTGAAAAATACGACATTTTTGAGTATGTCAACAAACGACTAATAAATAGTGCAAAACCAGGAGAAGAAAAGCAATATATTCTATCATTGTTCGATAAGCAATTTTTACCTCATATAGGAACCGATGATTCTGATGATACGAGACACAAGAAGGTATCCCTTCTTGGATATATGATTGAACAGTTGATTCAGACAAATCTAAAGTGGCGGAGTGAAGATGATCGCGATCATTACAAAAATAAACGCATTGACACTGCTGGATTCCTGATGGCTGGATTGTTTAGACAGTTGATGAAGAAAATGTTAAAAGATATGAAAAGTTCACTTGTAAAGACAACAGAAACAAACATCGTAAATATTTCACATTTAATGAAAACAAAATATATCACAAATGGATTCAAATATTCATTGGCGACGGGGAATTGGGGGTCAGGAAATAATACAATGAACATGCGAACTGGTGTGTCTCAAGTTCTCAACAGACATTCATACATAAGCACATTGTCACATCTTCGTAGAATTAATTCGCCGATTGGTAAAGATGGAAAGCTCACCACACCGAGGCATTTACATGGTTCTCACGCATTCAGGATTTGTCCTTGCGAAACACCTGAGGGTGCTGCTTGTGGTTTAGTGAAAAACATTGCATTAACTACACATATTTCCATTGGGCAATCATCTCAATCTATAAAAGAAATAATAAAAAGTTTGGATATCATCGATATCAAAGGTACGCATAGAATTTTCGTGAATGGGTATTTGATGGGATCTTGTGACGACGAGAGTACATTGTTTCTGGTGGCACATCTCCGGGCGATGAAACGCAGATGTGGTATAAATCCAGAAACTGGAATTGTGCATGATATCTCAAACCGAGAGATTCGGGTATATACAGATCCAGGAAGATGTTTACGACCTTTATTTTTGGTACAGGATAAAAAACTTATTTACAACGAAACAGAACATAAAACATGGGAATGGGACAAATTACTTTCGAATGGTATTGTTGAATTTGTAGATCCAGATGAAGAAGAAGAGGCTTTGATTGCCATGAAACCAATTAATCTTGAAGAGCAGAAGACATATACACACTGTGAAATTCATCCGAGTATGCTTCTCGGTGTCTGCGCGAGCATCATTCCGTTTCCAGATCACAACCAAAGTCCAAGAAATTGCTATCAGTCGGCGATGGGGAAACAGGCAATTGGCATACCTATATCAAATCACAATGATCGCATAGATAGTTACAGTCATGTACTGTGGTATCCACAAAAGCCAATCGTTGCAACTCAAATGACGAAGAATATTGGATATGATGCATTACCATCTGGAGAAAACGCGATAGTAGCGATTGCTTGTTATACTGGTTATAATCAAGAAGATAGTGTGATTATGAATCAATCGTCGATTGACCGTGGATTATTCAGGACGTATTTTTATAGAACGTACAAAGATGAGCAAAAGCAGAGTGGAAATTTTGCGAAGGAAAGTTTTGAGAAACCAGAAAAAAATACTACAGTCGCAATGAAATTTGGGGATTATTCGGGAATTGACAAAGATGGATTTGCTAGTCCAGGTACATTGTTAGAAAACGAAGCCGTTGTTATCGGTAAGACTCTTGGATTACAAACATCTAGCGCGCTTGGACATACGAAAAAAGATATTAGTACGACTATAAAACATAACGAAAATGGGTATGTTGACAAGGTGATTCTCACTACAAATGAGCAAGGATTGAATCTTGTCAAAACACAGGTGCGATCTATGAGAGTGCCCATGGTTGGTGACAAATTTGCGAGTCGTCATGCCCAGAAGGGTACAATTGGTATGACATACAGACAAGAAGATATGCCTTTCACAAGCGAAGGTATTAATCCTGATATTATTGTTAATCCACATGCGATGCCGAGTCGTATGACAATTGCTCAATTAATCGAATGTATTATGGGAAAAGTGTGTTCTATAAAGGGTGAATATGGAGATGCAACACCATTTTCCGAACTTGATCCAGAAGATATTGCGAATGAATTAGGGAGTCTTGGATTTCAAAAATACGGGTTTGAAACTATGTACAATGGTATGACGGGTGAAAAAATGGAGGCTAAGATTTTTATTGGTCCGACGTATTATCAACGACTAAAACACATGGTCAACGATAAAATTCATTCGAGGGCTCGGGGTCCTATACAAATTCTTACGAGACAACCAGTTGAGGGAAGGAGTAGAGATGGTGGATTGAGATTTGGTGAAATGGAGCGTGATGCAATTATTTCACACGGGGCATCGTCGTTCTTGAAAGAGCGTTTATTTGATCATTCAGATGCGTACGAGCTGCCAGTGTGTAAGACATGTGGTATGATGGCAACAATTGACTATTCTACTGGAATTGGTGCTTGTCAAATATGTAAAAATGAAAAGGATGTGGTGAACACTCAGATTCCGTACGCTTGTAAACTCTTATTTCAAGAACTGATGGCAATGTCCATCGTGCCAAAGATAATTTTATAATCATATAGTAGGCAATATGGTTCATACCATAAACATCAAATCCGACATTCTCGTGAACGGGTTAGAGGCGTCACAAGATACATCTCTGAAGGGAAATGTTACGATCGGTGATGGTACGAGCTTTAAACAAGCAATAATTAATTCTGAAACTATCGCTAACCGACCTGTTACGCTTGAAGACACACTTCTTGTGAAAGGGAAAACGACTCTTGCAGATATTGATGCAAACAGGGGGACATTTAAAGACTCTGTATCTTTCGAAGGAGATTTAAATGCTACGGGGAATGCGACAATTGGCGGAGATGGTACATCTTTTAAACAGGCTATATTCAACGCAAATACCGTATTTAATAAACCTGCTCGAGTAGAGAATACATTGGATGTGAAAGGTAAAACTACGTTAAAGGATTTAGACGTAGATGGTACGTTTAGTTTCAAAAATGCGACATTTGACACTGATACAACATTTAATAAGAATGTTGTAGTGAAACAGAATGTAAATGTGGAAGGGAAAACTACTTTAGCGGACGTAGATGTAAATGGTGCATTTACATTTCAATCCGCAACATTCGCACAAAAGCCAACTTTTGGAGATGGTATGAATGTGTACGGAGATGTTGATGTGAATGGGGTTGTTCGCGCATCAGAAATACATACAGACGTGTTTAGTTTTAAGAATGGCACATTTGAAGTTGATTTAGATTGTAAAAAGAATGTAACAGTTGAAGGAGTATTAAAAGCAGATACGTTGGAAGTTCAAAATATGCGTTATGAAAATGCTGTTTTTAACGACGAAACGTACTTCAATCAAACGGTGAACGCACAGACAGTCCGGGCTTCAAAATTAGAATTGTCGGGTGGATTTACAACGGAAGGGGATATTTATACAACTGCAGAAATTTCTGGTCGAGAAGGATATTTTTACAATTTGACCACCATGGGGACTACAGAGTTGCGCGACGATGTAAATATCACTGGTGGGCTTGAAATTGGAAAGAATACGAAACTTATGGGGGATCTCATAGTTACTGGGACCGTTCAAACACACCAAGATGCAAACGTACAGAATATTAATGCGAGTAATTCTATCACAGCAAATACAATTCAAACGTCTAGTAATATCGAAGTTAGAGGTAATGCGACATTTAAAAATGACGTTACGATCGATAATAGAGGAACGTTTGGAGATATTACTGTGGTAGGTACGGCTCATATTCATGAACTAAGGACAGACATTGTTGCATCCGATACGTTTAGTGTAGACAATCTTATAGTCGGAAACTTAGTTCAGGTTTCGGACAAGAATGTAAAAAAAGACATTGAAACATTAGATAAACGAGATATAATGGCGAAAGTCAAAGAACTAAGGGCAGTTTCTTTCAATTGGAAAAAGGACAATTCGCGAGAGATAGGATTTATCGCACAAGAAGTGAGGGATGTATTTCCCGAGTTTGTATCAGGTACGAAGGATAATTCTCTCGTTGGAGTCAAATATTCGAATATGGTATCTGTATTAGTCGCGTGTATACAAGATTTACAAGAACAGATTGATGCGATGAAAACGACTTAAGGAAAAAAATATACAGATATAATACAAACAAATGGCGGCTACCCCACAAGTTCAATATGTACTAGGCGAGAACGGTGTTCTCGATATTCGTCCCTCTGGTAAACAAATTACTCTCAACGGCGATACGAGCGGTGATGGTACTTTGACTTCTAAGCAACTCGAAGCGACGGATAAGTTCGTTTTAGGTTCTACCACGACACTTACTCTTGGTACACTTTCCGGTACTATTCATCTCGGAGATTCTGGTGCTCTTATTAACTCTACTGGTAAAATCACTGGTCTCTCGTCATTAACAGTCGATACTCTTAGTTCGGGTCTTGTGACGTTGAAAGATAATGACCTTACAGGTGTTAGTTCACTAAATTCCAATGAATTAAAATCTAACAACTTTGTTGTATCTCATTCTGGTGACACGACAACTGCCGTGACTAACGTAACAACTCTCACTCATAAACTGCAAGTAGGGAATGCTGCGGGTGCGACAGCTACTCTTGATTTAAACACTCTCACTGGTCTTGCTACTCTTAATTCTGATAAGATTATTTCTAATGCCGTCACAATCGAATCCAACAACATGTCTGGTGTTGCTACGTTGACAGCATCTCAGTTCACAGACAGCACAGCAACTCTCACGGGTGGTAGACTTACGATGGGTGGAGGTAGTATAACTGGTATGGTTGATCTTACGATGAAATCGAATGTCGCGACGTCTATTTCTGCAGGAAATGGACGGTGGCAAACGAGCACGGATGGTTCCAACAGCCTCACGAGTATCACAACGGTCTCCGCTTCTTCTCTCACAGATACCGTTGCTACTATCACATCTGGTGTTATGAGTGGCGTACAAAACATTTCTGCTCTCGCGGCGACTATTAACAATGGTACTGTGGGCGACATGACTCTTGTGTCTTCTGGAATTGGCGCTGTTGGTTCTTTGACGATGAAAAGTGATGGAACATCTAAAATTATCAATGTTTCAACGCTGTCAACATACGCGGCATCTGATTCTACTCTCACAAACGGTGGTGGTTCTTGGATTTCTCCCGCTGACTCTACTTCGAATACTCTTACAGGTGTTACGAAAATGTCCGCTTCGACTGTGACTGACACAATTGCGACGCTTAACTCTGGTAGTCTTACTTCCCTTGTAAATCTTGTGTCAACAGCAGCTACTATTACAGGCGCTACTATTGCAAGCGTTGTGTTCTCTGAACAAGATGTGTCGAATGTACAAACTCTTACCGCGTCGGATGTAAAAGTTGGTACATCTACGTTCCGCAATAACGCGGGTGTCCCTGAAATTACAGGTCTTGGTTCTTTCTCGTGTGCCACTATCACAGATACTGTCGCGAGTCTCGATGCTGGTAGCCTCACAGGACTCGTTACTCTCACTGGTACGGATGCTACTGTTGGGAACGCGACGCTTTCCACTCTTGCTGTAAGCTCAAACACCACATTGTCTTCCGACAACCTTACTGGTCTTGCGTCTCTTAACTCTTCTGTTGTTGGGATCGGCGCAATGGCCCTCAATGGACCAGCCGCTAACATTAGTGGTGTAACCGCCATTGATGCGGCTACTTTGACATCTGGTTCGGCTGAGTTATCATCCAACACACTTACCGGGCTCACGGACGCGACACTTTCGTCTACTCTTAAGGTTGGTTCTATGATATCTGACGGGTTAACAAGCAATGTCACTGGCGTGAACCAATTGGATCTCGTCAATCTTGTTTCTTCGGGTACCATTACAGGCGCCGTAATTAAGAACTCTTCTGGAAACTTCAGAGTCATTCATGATGGTGTCAGCTCTGAATCTACCGTCACATCTGATATTTACACAGATGGTGTATCGTCTTTACAAAGTGGTACGCTCTCTGGTATTTCCAAGATTGAAGGTGGTGCTAATGCAACCGCCTCGCTTACTTCCGCTACACTTGGTGGTATTACACTCAGTTCCGGTACAATTGCGAGCGTAACTGAATTGAAGACTAGTAGCATCACGATGCTTGGAGGAAACGTGACAGGTGCCGGTGTTATTCAAGGGGATTATTTCAGTGCGACTAACCCAGCATCTACATCTACCATAAAGGGACATCTTCGTGTTGAAGGTGATCTTAAAGTTATCAATGATACCGCTAAGGTTATTGAATTGACTCATGAGAAATTCTCTACACAAGATCCCGTTCTTGAATTTAACACCCGTCTTGACACGAACACCACCGCTAATTTGAATACAGATTTCGGTTTTATCAACGTATGCAGCGATTCTTCCTCTGTACTTAAGTTTGCGGGTCTTCTCTCAGATGTTGACTCGAGCGACACCATGGAGTTCACATTTTTCCACTCAGCCACTTACAACTCTGCGGGTACAAACAACACGCTTCCATCGGCAACTGATTACACTCGGGCAAACCTCCGATGTAAAAACGTATCCTCGGATGGTTACCTCAATGTAACTCCTCGCGAAAATGAATCGTCTGACGTATACGTCGCCGTCGGACCTAACACATCTGGACGGGCGTCCGGAGTTGATGAGGTTGTGTACGCCAATGGTAACATGCGCGCTACGGGTTCAATTGACGCTGAAACTGGATTTAAGAGTACAGCTGGTACCATCAATATCGGCACAGCTTCTCAAGATTCCGCGAAGATTCGATGCGATGGTCTCATTAAGACCCTTTCTATTCAAACACAAAACTTCACACAAACATCTGATGCCCGTAAGAAGGAAAATGTTAAAACAATCGACGACAGCGTTGCCACTCTCCAAAAGCTTCGCCCCGTCACGTTCGACTGGAAAGAAGGTGGAAAATCCGACGTTGGTTTCATCGCACAAGAAGTTAAGGAAGTATACCCCGAGCTTGTCGCAGAAGATGGTACTGGTCACTTCTCGGTCGCCTACACTGGTCTTGTCGCCCCCCTTGTTCGCGCTGTCCAACAGCAACAAGAAATGATTCTCGCTCTCGAAGCTCGCCTCGCCAAGCTCGAAGCCTAATTATAATTTATACAGAATATTTGTTTAATTACATAACACAATACGCTCGTTTGTTCGTGCAAATAATCGTATTTTGATAACCACTTAAAAACTAAATATATCAGTTACATAATGAAGATTCTCATATCAGGATATTGCCCACATGGTAAATCGGGATATGGTCTCCAAACTAAATTCCTTTTTGATATTTTCGCGAAAAAAGGGTATGATGTCGGTTTTGTATTTTGGGATATGAAGGAGAATGATGATCGAGCGACAATGAGTTACAAAGATTTTTCAAAAAAGTTATTCAGTAAAGACATTCAAGAACAAGGTAATGTATATATTCCTCAACGCCCATTATCAAATCCAGAAAACTATTACTGGAATGATATGCATTGGGCTGTAAAAGATTTTGACCCCGATTATATTATTACAATTCATGATATATGGACGATCGAACCCAAAATTAAACCATTTGATGTCCCGATGTATGGATGGCTTCCAATCCATTACGATCCACCCGAGATACAGACCATTGTGAATCTTCGAAATTATGAAACGATCTGGTCATTATCTTTGTGGGGTAAGGGTATACTTGAAAAGTATCATCATGATGTTATTTACATTCCCCACGTTATTGACGATATATATTTCGATGGTATTTTCAGTAATTCAAACAGAAAAACTGAAATCAGGAAACAGATAGGTGTCTCTGAACACGCTTACGTTATTCTTATAGTTGCGAGAAACACTGAAAAATCTAATAGAAAGGGATTTGATTTTGCTTTACAAGCGTTTGCACATTACAAAAAATTCAAGAATCCTCTCGCACATTTACACATGCACGTAAATATTAAGGGCGCTATCGATATTCAGGAAATGGCAAAACAACTTGATATCGGTTCTTTTGTCACATGCTCTGATCAAAATACACTTTGTGAATACGGGTTTTCGTCAACATATCTTCGTAATTTATATTTAATGAGTGATATTTTGTTAAGTACGTCTGCTGCAGAAGGATTTGGATTGCCTATTGTCGAGGCACAGTGTTGTGGTCTTCCAGTCATTGCAACGAATTGTACGGCGATGACAGAGAATGTGGGATTGGGGCGCATATCAGAACCAGTTGGACCAATTACAGGAAATCCTGGTTCGTTTTCCAAACCAAATGTTAACAATGTTGTTAAAGATATCATTGATTTGGAAAGAAATCCTCCATCGCAAATGGAAAAGAACGGTATACGCGCATTTATGTCGTATCAATTTAACGGAAATACAATTTCTAATCAAGTTTTGAACGCGTTAGGTAAGACACACAATATCAAAACATTCTATTTACCTCATACACTGGATGCACACGAGACAAACGTTCCGATCGTTACATGGGATGGAAACATTGGATTCAATGAAAATAATCAATACACTACGATGGACGACGAAACACAAACGTACAGAAAAGATATACCATTGAAATATTCTGTATATGGAGTGTGTAAATGTAATGACTACGAGTATAGATTGATAACTATCACAGAAGATGATGTCGAAAAAAGGAAGTTGATCATGTTATTTGAAGAAACAAATGATTCTGATACGATTGTGACGAAAGAAGAAATAGTGTGCGACGCAGAAGATACGTGGATGTTAGGGGAATACAATGATGTACCAGTATACGCGAATCGTTCGTATCCCAAATTAAAACTTACAGAAATTGAAAGTAATGACGTTCATCATGTCAACTTACCTGATTTTGAATTTCAAGTTCGAGAGATGTGTATGTATAAGCATTTTGTGTATCTCACAACTATAGATACGTTTTCTTGGATATATGACCTTCACGAAAAAACTTTACAAAAAATTGAAATTATTTCTCCCATGACAACGACTAATTGTGTTATAGTCAAGGATGACGAGTTAAGAATATATGGCGTTAGGGTTGAAAAGCCTGTTGTTAAAATTATTCGTTACAAAGATCTTAAGATAGTTCCAGGTTCGATATAACCTCTATGGCATCCTCTATCGGTAGGTTTTTGTATATTCTTTTTTCATAATGAGGCCCCGATCTATCTAAATTTACAAGGTGTAGATGAAGGCTTTGTACAGAATTACATGGAAGACAATGGAAAAAGAACCCGTAATTTACCCAACCGCGAGCGGTGACATATTTTAAAGCAACTTCTTGCATCCGCTTCAAAAATTCTACATCAGTTATCGTAAGTATATTAAAGTATCTCCAGAATAAGTTGGACGTAGTGATGAATACATGTCCTGGCCCGTGTTCATCACTACCTGCCATAGCCCCTCTTTTATAATTTGGGTTATTCCATTGTTCGCAATCTTCTTTGTGTTTATGGCATACGACAAATTCTCCACTCTCATTTACCCCATGTTGTGGAGCAAAATTTGGTTTTCCAGAACCTATTCTCGCGAAGTAATTGTACGGTTGAACCCCTGTAGTAAGAAAATCGTTTTCAATGTATTTATGTTTCTTCATATATTCATATAATAAAGGTTCTTGGGGCTTAAAGAATTCACGCATAGTACGAAATGATGCAACGTTACATATGTTTCTACACACGATATTTTCGCGCAAATTTTTGATGTCCATTGTCTTATTATACAATTTACTTATTTATCCAGACATGCTACTGAATTATTATCATCGTTTCTGTTGCGTTACATAATATACCGTTAATCGAGACGCGTATCGGGTGAATTCAAACAAAACGAATGTAAATCTTTGATACCCGTATACCAAGAGCCTTGATGACATCAATATTAGTGCTACAATCGTCTCTATTTTTTGTATTTCTTTTTTTGACGTTGTGACGATTGTGAACGCGATCTTTTCCTCTTTTGTACTAATCGTAGTTTTCCAAAATCGATGCTAGGAGATTTGTATTTCTTTGGAAGTTGTTTAGTTCGTTCTCTTATCTGATTTTCTGTAAAATAAATGTTGTCAAAAACATTCTGTTGATGTCTTGACATTGTGAATCCGTTTGGTACAAGTGAATGATATAATGTCGGATGTAAGAGGAAATATTCCGAAAAAAGGGTACACGAAATAGAGTAATCAAGTTGACCCAATTTATTGTTTGCCTGTAGATTTTTACCAGTGTACACGTACACGCTTGAAAATTTGAGCATTTTATTCAATAATTCACATACTTTTCTGTACACACTTTTTTCTGACACGACATCTCCATATGATCTATAAATACTACTCTGCGTGTTCGCTGGGTTGAATAGGTACAACTTGTTATCACGTACAATAGCTGCTATTGCGTGTTTATTACCAAAATCACCATAATTCTCTATTCCAATCAAAAAAAGATAATGCGGAACTACGGACTTGTTCGCGTTTGAACGATGAAGGGATGTGATGGACGAAATATCCCGATCTTTATTGATCGTCGATTGTATGATTTTGAGATCACCAGTTCTATCACTTCTTTTGACGATGAGTTGGTTTACAAATACACGAACTCTCGAATCAAATTGTTTTTGTAAGTTACGCGATTTTTTACATATATCTTTTATGACTTTTAAGTTATATAGGTCATGATTCGTATTATTTTCATGATTCACATCATTCACGTGTTCCAATGAACATGTGACGTTCCTATTATTCATTTTATTATATTATATTTTTTTTATTCATCTCCTGGTTGAGTGAGCATCATGCGTCTACAGCAATATCTTCTGTACCCCATGTCATTCAAAACCTTTCCGGGTTCTTGTGTTTTGATCGCGGACAAGTACTTTTTGTAGTCGCTTGCAACCACTTTACCACACGTGAAGCAACGAATCGGGATCATTGTATATACAAAATATATACGACTATTACTTTTAAACCGCGAATTTTTGACTTAAAAAAAGGATGTCGTGTAATAATAAGATGAGTTGTAGTTACGAAGTCACATCAAATGGAGAATTAAGCATTCGCCCATCAAGTAATAAAATATCTTTTGGGAACGGAGATAGTGTCACAAATATTGATAATGGCGAGATCAGTTTTGGAACAGATTCTGTAAGAACTCGAATTACTAAAGGGGGTATTAAAAAGCCTAAGAAGGACAAGACCGCGACATTTCAATTTGCATCTACCGTTTTAGAAATTGATGTTACAGATAGCGATTCCACCATAACTGTAAACAATACTACAAAAGGCATTAAAACAATTCAGTTCACAAACGTTGAAGAAGGTGAATCTGGAATATGTGTCATTTATTATCAACAAGCATTCGACGACGATGTTTCACTTTCATTACAAGGTGGTCATGTAAAGTCTAAAGACGGAAATATGGAATTGACAAATATCGTGGGTGTATATGATATAGTAAATTTTTATTGCGTGAGTAATAATACTGTGCTTGTCGAACTTAATTCGTACGCAACCATTGGTGGCACTGAGATTCAAATCGACGAATTAAAACATATTTCCACATCTGTAACATCGAATACGACAGCCATTCAAAGTGCTGTAAATGATATAATTACACTAGGTACATCCATTGGTTCAAAAGCCGAAAAGGTATATGTTGACACACAACTTGTACAAAAACTGAATGCGTCTGAATTAACTTCTATTAACACGGGAATCAGTTCGAATGTAACGAGCATAAATGAATTGAATACTTGGAAAATCAGTACTGTCACGCCCTCCATAAACGATATCAACGCAAGCCTTACTCAAAATACCAGTACGATTGATGGAATGCAAACAACTTTGTCGAGTCACGCAAACACATTGTCGAGTCAGACGACCACGTTAAATTCAATCCAATCTTCTCTAAATACGAATACAACAAGTTTAACGACGCACGCTGGTGTCATTTCTGGTATTCAAACAGATGTATCCGATTTACAATCATCGCTTACAACAACTAATACGAATAATACAACCGACATATCGGCATTAACAGGAACTGTCGGAACTCTTCAGACAAATGTATCAAGTTTGCAAACATCCGTTTCAACAAATACCGGAAGTATTACTACACTTCAAACTACATTAGACACAAACACAGCAAACATAACCATCCTCCAGGATGCTGTTGATACATTAGCAGTAGAAGGTGTAGGTGGTGGCACTACTGTGGTATCTTCTGGAAATGTGAAAATTGTTCCTCCTGAAACGATGGAATTCGGAGAATTCTCAAATGGAACTATCGATTTAAATATTAATCTTAATTCGTTAAAGTTTGATACGTTCGCGAATAAAACCGATATGCTTGCTTTAGCATTTGATTATTCTGGTATTACTCTTACTGGTGTTATTGACAATCCATTCCAAAATGAACTAAGTTTCTCACAAGTAAATGAGTACCGCGTTGCCCTTATTAGTCTAAGCAATACACCTGTGCAATTTTCAAATGTATCTGATAATGTAACACTCAAATTATCATACAGCGAATTGTATGGACCCGAACCGTTTACGATTGATGGTCATTATCCTCTGTATTACTCGAATGATACAGGTAGAACTGCTGTGTCTGGAATATCCGGGGATAATTCGAATGAATGGTCAAATGGTGATACAGCGTCGTATTATACGGATGTTACACATGTAGATTTTACTACGGGTGATTATCTTGAAAAAACAAATCACATGATTCAATCCGTTGAAATACTGGATTCTACAAATGAATCATACAGTACAAATGATTCGAAACGTTTGTATATTAAACCTGTAAATGGCAAATTTGAAATAAATGGTATTCCACAAAAAGAACTTAATTTATTAGAGAACTGCGAGTACACTTTCATAAGCGAAAGTGAATCTTCTCATCCTCCTTTCATAACCGAAAGTGCTACAGGAGGAGGGAATGCAATCGAGTATTCTCGGGGGATTACGACACAACACAAGAAATATACGACACATCCTGGCGGAAATTTGATAACACATAATACAAACCCTGAATATTATTACTATACGTTCACTTTTACCCCAGGAGAAGATACACCTGATACGTTATATTATCAATGTAAAAATCACGTGAATATGGGAGGGAAAATTAATGTGTTGAAACAAGATACTTCTTCTGCGAATGACACGTATTATGTAAACGCGTATATCAGTGATGATTATTACTCGAGTGAAACGAATACATCTGGAACATATACAAACCTTTCGTTTGGAGAAATAGAGGACCCGTACAATGTCTTCCAAAACAGTACATATACGGCACCTGTAGATGGTGTATACAAATTTGAACTTCACGTACATAACAAATCAAATAATACTTGTATGGTTCAAATAGTGAAGGGTTCCACTGCCATAAAACCACCAGTATACATATACTCTCAGGATTCGCACGGTATGAAGGGGTATATGGTATCTTTGTCTAAAAACGATACGGTACATGTTGAATACCAGGGGGATATTTGGCATACAACGTCAATGACAGCATATCTTGTATCAACGAAGAAACCGTAAATAGATATATAATCCCGCAATAATAATTAGTAGTATTTTTGGATCTGGAGAATCATCTTTGTTTAATATTCTGAGTTGTTTCTTCTGATTTTTATTCGCATAAGCAATAACCGGATCTTGTGTCATCACAGCGGATGGATTGTACAAATCTTCTCCGTCTTCGATAATTGGTTCGTTCATTATTCTTTTATAAAGAAAAAGATATAAAGGTAAAACTTATTTTACTATAAAAGATGGACGATGTTACTGTTATGAACGATCGTATTAGAGAACTCGAGGATAAACTCGCAAAAGAACAAGCAAAGAACAAACGAGAAATGACACTTAAGGTTTCCGAAAAGGGTGCCGTACAAATTAATGGTATTAGACGTTTTCCGATTACATTGTATAAGAGTGAAATGAATAAAATCTTAGACAACGCAGGTACGATTATGGAATTCATGCGCGATAATGATGAATTTCTTGCAAAACCTAGAAATCCTTAAGGGATGTCTTTGTAGTATTATACCCAGAATAATATAAAAACTTCTTATTTGTTTCAGACAGATTAAAATCTGTTGCGCTCACATCGCCTGTTGGTATTTCAATACGTATACAATTATCAACAGATGGTACATGTACATGATGTAAGATTGTATTTACAACGCTTGATGTAAACGTAGACAAATCTTTAATATCGTTACTTTTTGTAGAATCCATGAAATCAAGAATTATAGGTGTCGTTTCAATAAATGCGTCAACTGGTAAATTACGTAAACAACCTCCGTCAACATAGTATTTATCTTCAAATTTCACAGGAGCAAAGTATAATGGAATACATGAACTTATTCTTACCGCTTTGGCTATTTCCATAAAGGGGGTTTTTTCATAATCGAACCATACCAACTTACTATCAGTCAAACATGTTCCTGTTAGTTTAAGGTGTATTCCCGTCTTGTCAAACAATTCTTTAAATGTAATTCTTGGGATATCAAACTTCTCGTTCAGTATTTTATTCATGTACACCTCCATAAAGTTTCCTTTATGATAGCCAAAACGTGTAAATAATCTCAATATATCTCTTATACACCCGAATGATGAATCTGAAAATTTTTTGAATGGGGTATTTTCAACTAGTTTACGGATTTCATTTTGAGAAAATCCAGCCGCATATAATGTAGCTACCTGTGACCCAGCGCTTGTTCCAGCTACATGTTTTATGTTACCGTACAATCCTTTTTCTTGTACGGCTTCTAAAGCACCTACGTGAGCAATTCCTTTAATTCCGCCACCTTCAAGTACAAGAGAATACTTTGTCATTAAAATATTGTTATATAATAATTATAAGATGTTAGAGCCTATAGCATTGACATATATTATAAACTCTTGGATTATTATGGCGTTTACTATAGCGTCTTCTGTAATCACAATCAGAGAAGTATCAAAAAAGAAATGTGAAGATAGAAAGACTATGAGAAATTGGATGTACTTTACTATTTTTGTAATGGTATGGACGTTCGCATCTAATATTTTATTTTACTTTAGGGAAAGAATCGGGATGGAATTCTTAGCATTTGGAAACTGGGATAGGCTCCCTTACATGTCGATTGGTTCGGGTGTAATTCTTGCGGTACTTATATTTTTCACTACATTGAATATTGACTTAACAAGAAATGATACAAATAGATACTTGTCCGTTTGTAAAAACCTAAATATCTCTGGGCTCGCAAAAAGTGGTATATCTAAGAAAACAACAGCATCATCTATTAAAGACATATTTTCATACAAAAAACGTTTGGACAACATGCATACCAAATGGTCCGTCAAAGAAAAACCAGATATGACACGCGTAGACATGGACGAATGGAATGCTCTAAATGCTTATTATAGTTCTATTAAGTCTGATATAGACAATACCATCAATAGATTTGGTGAAACTCCCAGTACATTTGCAAATGAATGGTTGTTTGTATCTGATAGTGTATACAAAAATAAAACTAAAAACTGGTTGAAAGACATGAATACATATCCCGATGACAAAGTTAAATTTATGGAAGGCGCTTTGTTGACGGACATGTACAAATCATCTGGATGTCAAGAATTACGTTTCTATGATTTTGTGAGTATAAAATCAGACATAGATAAACTTACGATAGCAGAACTTTCTAAACTTCAAGGCGAATTCAAAAAAGAAGAATCTGAATTATATTCGGATAGTCTCAAGGGAGTTGTAAATAACAATTTCCTTAACACTTTCAAAGAATTCGCAAAAACGTTAACCCCGAAAACCCCGAAAACCCC
>CERI01117030.1_pt1 | contig 32595 bp, 31 predicted proteins | sample 350261 | NCBI WGS metagenome assembly CERI01 (sample SAMEA2620979, study PRJEB7988) | marine metagenome | isolation source: saline water (ENVO:00002010), including
TTTATTAATTTTATTTAATACTTCCCAATGACGTTGGGAGTGGGGAAAATGAAATTCTAATGTCATTTGTTTAATTTTTAAAAAATTTTCCTCAGCAAGAGATTCAAAAAAAGGAAACTCAAATCCTTCAATATCCATTTTAAGAAAAATATTATTATAATTTTCAAATTCTTTATTAAGATTAGTAGTATTATTAGAATTAAATATATGGATATTTTTATGTTCGTAATCTATTTTTGGGTAAGGTTTAGTAAGTTCAAATCCTGAAGTTTCTGTTCCATCGTAGCATATACAGGAAATATCATATTTTTCTGAAAATATGATTTCAAAAGAAATATCATTACCTACACCACATCCAATCATATAATCATAATTATCTATATCAGCAATAATATATCCACCATCGCTATCCCCTCCGAGACGTATTTTATTAGGGTAATGATACATAAATAGTGTATCTGTTATAGACATACTATTTATGATGATATATATATATTTAAGTAATTTAAAATTCACTATTAAGAGTGCGGTTTCCACCACGCTCATTTAAATATTTCATTTGTTCGGGTGTGGCGCAAACGCATCCCATAGAGCCGGAGTATGTCGATGGGCAACAGTTAGGGGAGAATTGATTAGCAGCGAACATCGCCAATTGATTATCTTTTAAGGGAACTGGTAATCCGGCGGTATTACCCTCTAAACTTTTATACCACGAATTATAATCCCCTGTTTCACCGGGTGTGTCCCAACTTCCCTTTACACCCTTTCCCATAGTATAATTAACAGCGGCGCCAGTTAGGTCCGCGGCAGCGGTCATTCCTTCCTTAATACCACCGGCGGCACCGCACCAAGTGCTAACTCCGATAAACCAACCAATAAGAATGCATAATACGCATATCTCTACACGCAACTTTTGTCCAAGAATATTAATTTCCATTGTATCTATAAAAGATACATAGATAATATTTATTCTAATAAGCATAAGTTATTTGTGGAACACGATGATAAGTATTTTTCAATAGATGTATTATAATCGCCAATACGAATTCCATTAATAACATAACTTCCTGTGTTTGTTAGTAAATGATATGCAAATTTTGCAATTTTAATATTCTTGGGTATTAAATCAAATGTATTTATATTTCCTAAATCTTTTATAAGTATATTTCCTGTGCAATAAAAAAAAGTATTATTATTTATATTATATTCATATAAACCAGCAACATCTGAACAATCTATTTTAACGATACCTACAACATTTTCACCATTTCGCAATGTATCATTAACTTCAATGTCTTTAATTTTAATAGATCTCCCATCATCAAGTTCTATGGTAGTATTTTCATCAAATCCAGCATCCAAATATTTATGTATATCTTTTTTAGTAAAATTATATGGTAAGTTGGTATTATAACAACAATTTTTCTTTATATCTTCAAGATCCTTATCATCAAGATCATCCCAATCAGCGAAAATATGATCTTCTATTTTTATTGTCTTCGAATCAGTATTTATACAATAAATAAATGGTTCTCTAAATTCCTCGATTAAATAACTTTCTGGATGCTTACTAATAGGTATCCAGTCTTCTTTATAATAAATACTATGATTACCAGTTACGGTAATACCATTGAAATTATAAAACTCCTGACCTTGAGAAGATAATTTCATAAAAGCTGTTACGGTTGATCCATCAACCAATACATCGCCTATATTTAAATCTTTGAATTTTTTTTGTTTATTATTATTTAACATAATAAGAGTGTCTCCTGCGAAACAATGAGGCATCTTAGGTAATGATTTATCCCCTTGAATAGACAAAATATCTTGCATAAATAATTGTATTACAATCATAGGAATAAGAATCGACCCCATAATAGCAGATGTTCCTAATGCTAGCGGAAAAGCCATCATAATAAACTCAGCTATAATCATAGCTGCAAGTGTGTAGAGTGTAATATTAATAAAATTATAAATAAGTAAAAAAGTAGATTGCATAGTTAAGAATGCCCCAAAAAAGGTATAAAGTCCGGCCGTCATTGTGGCTATAACTTTTCCGCATATATCCTTTGTTGAAATGACCATCTCTAATACAGGCATTAATATGTTCAATATTCGTGAGAATACATCTGTTCCCACATCAGTGACTGAATTTCTAATTTTATCAAATTCTGCACGAATTGCGTTAACTGAATCTAACAATGATTGAAATTCGCTAGTAATTGTAGAAACTAGATAATTAAAAGGTTGTAAAGCATAACTAGTTACATTTGACAATATATTTTGGATACAATATGTAAAATTGCTAGTTGTAGCTTCAAATACTGTTTCATTTTCGGACTTACTGATTAATCCTGAAAAAGACATAACCGCTGGACTACAGCGTTTATTAGCCCAATCATCTTTAATGGGCTTAATATTGTTTAGTGTGTGAAAATAGGAAGTTGCTATAAAGAATATAGTAAATATTATAATGCTAATAAATATTTCTAAACCATATTTTGTTGCATAACTTGTTTTACTACTATTTGGATATATTTTTGAAAGAATATTTGGGCTATTATCCATATACTATATATGGATAATATTCAAAATTATTAAACAAGCCATTAATTATTATCTTCCCAATCATGAAATAATCTCTCACCAATAGGAATAGTATGGTCTGATGTTATTAAACAGGCCAATTCCTCACATTTTTTATCTGTTATTTCTGAAGAAAAATCTTTTACTTTTACAAATTCTTTAATTGACGAATCAAAAATTAGATGGGAGCCAGTTACATAGATTGGTTCTTTATTCTCTCCACCATCAATTTTGTATAGCATTTCTGTAGGATTTTTATTTTCATCTAAATTATGTATTCGTAAAACAGCACGAACTGTAGATCCATTCTTGAGTAATGTTCCTAATGTTAAATTTTTCATTGCAACAAGTCCATTTTCTGTTTTAATTTTTGTTTCAGGATCAAAACATAATCCACCTCCACCTAGACTCTGAACCATTTGACCTGGAGGACCATCCCACGCACTTTGCATAGTATTAATAGTTCCCATTATGGTATAAAGTAAGGTAGCTAAAATACCTATCATTTTAGAGAATAAATCTTTAATATTTATTGTTAATCTTTGAAATTCAATTAAAATATTTAAAAAAACTCCAAAAACTTGCTGAATTATGTTAGTAATCATATCACGAATATTATTGAAGAAAGCACGAACATCATCTACAGCATTAGTAAGACTGGAACCTAATTCATTTATAATATTAAAATTATAATTAAGTGGTTGGGTAAGATAACTCATATAATTGGATTGCATAGTTTGAATACAATATGTAAAATTAGATGTAGTGTCATGTCCAAAAATACTAGCGAACGGCATTACCATGGGACTACATCGGTATTTGGCCCAGTTATCCTTAACATTTTTAATTCCTGTAAATGCTATATTTGATCCAAATAAAATAAGGAAAATTATTATAACAAATAAAAATAGAAATATTGTAGATATTTTCATAATAGATAATAGTGTGATTATTTTTCTTATGAAAATGTCTTAAATACTAAGTGCAATAACCAAAAATCCGTGCACATCTTCCTTTTCTCCCTGTAGGATGTCTGTCGCCACCTATTCGTCTTTTTTTTCCTCCACGTGTCCTGTGGACTCCGTGTGTCTTGCGACCTCCGCGTGTCTTGCGACCTCCGCGTGTCTTGCGACCTCCGCGTGTCTTGCGACCTCCGCTAAAACACCCCCATTCTATATTTTTATCTCCACCACGTGATCGAGAACGACGTCTGGATCCTCCAGCTGTTGTACATGTTTGTTTTGCCCAACAATCATAGGTAGAATTACTTTGAGATGTCAAGGACGTTTGGTTTCCAACCTTACTAGCTTGATTAGCGTCATATGGGCTAACGGACGGTCCAGTAGATGCAAATTGAGGAACAGTTACTTTTTTAGCTGCTCCCATACCAGAACCACCGCGGCGAACTCGCCTCCTTGATCCTCCATGTAAATTATTTAAATCATTTTGTTGATCATTCATATTATTTTGGTAAGCAAGAGCATTACTACGTTGGGATGTTCCTCCGGCATCAAAACCATATGTTTTATTATCTGTAACAGTTGGAGTTTTTTTAACTATTTGAGAACCAGATCCACCACTTATTCGTCTAGATTTTCTATTAACCATATTATATATATTAATAGAAAATAAGTTTAATAATAATAAGTAATATTATTATAATGGATGATATAGATCGTATTCAACTTAACAAAATGATTGCGGCGAATGATGTTGAGGATTGCACGCAACAAATTAGAGATAAAAAACACAGTAAAAAAATACGCGATGATGTTACTAAAATGCTTGAATTAAAGAAAAAATATCTGCGATTAAGTAAATCTAATCCAGATCAATTTGATTCAATGTTGGTATCTCAATGTAATTTTTTATTTAATTACTATACAGATATTTATAATAAAGTAAAAAAAGAAGAAATATCATTACCAATATTATGGGAACTCTTAAAGGTATTAGAAAAAATAGAGGATGGCGATCTAGATCAACACAGCGGGGCATATGAAGTAGGAAATTTGTTAAAAAAAATGTATATAGATAGCGCATTAAAGAAAGCTGATAAGATCGATAAAAAAACAGGTAAAAAACTACCGAAACGCGTAATCAAGCCAAAAACAATAAGTTATAATGAATATAAAAATATGCAAAGTTAATATCTAAGTATAACTTATATGAATAAATATTATCTGAAAATACTAGTTCCTTTATTATATTTTAATTCTTATGCATTTAACATTGTGCTGCGTGATCAGATTTTATTAAGACAAAATAATATATGTGGGAAATGTAAAACTCCATTTTCTAAGATGGTTCCACATGAGATTCATCATTTAAATCATAATAAAACCGACAATCATCCAGCTAATTTATTAGCTCTTTGTTCAAATTGTCATTCAGCACATCATAGATTTGGTGTTCAAGTCGGGCCTGTATATCCATATCATGAATATGATACAGATGATAAGATTTATTATGAAAGATTTTATAAATTTAAAAACTCTTTGGACTAGTAATTAAATATCAACGAATTTATCTGTAAAGTCGAGTTTTGTGCCACAGGTTAATTGTGGTAATTGTTTAAATCCTCGTTGTTTTAATTTGCTTCTTAATCTAGACAAACAAGTATTCCATGTCATTTTTTCTTGTGTAGATAGAACTTCAGATAGAGCCCAAGTCATAGCCCCATTAAAAGTTCCTTTAATATAAGCATCCATGCTAACTTGGTTGTCGCGGCATCCTGAGAGACAAATAACTTCACCCTTAGTATCTGTTGAATTATGAGTTTTAAATTCATCAGTTGCAATATATTGGTATGGTAAATCTAAAATAGTGCCACTATGACAGTTATCAAAAAGTGCAAACAATTTAACATTTGGTTTAAGATATTTATCAATAATAATTTTAAATTCATCATCAATAATAGATTTATTATCTACACAAACAATGAATTCATCTCTACCATCGTCTTCATCTGAATTAAGATCTTTTGTAAATGCTCCATGACCGCTAAATGAAAAGAATAAAGTATCTCCTTCAATAGAATTTTGTAAAAGTCGTGCAAAATTTGCTAGTATATTATTTCTGGTGCCTTGATTATTAGTAAGAGTCATAATATTATTAGATTTATAACCTAATTTTGTTTGTAATATATTTCTTAATTTTAAAACATCATTTACACAGCCATGTAACTCACTAGAAGTATTTTGATAATTTATTCCTATTAAGCATGCAAATTTTGCAGGTTGTAGCCGTGGATTGTATTTATTTTTGATTTCTTGAATTTTAAGTTTTTTATTATTTTCTAATTGTTGTAGATTAATTACAAATCTTTTACGCATTTCATAATAATAATGATTTTTGAATGGTTTTGAACCATTACCATTCATAAGCGTATTAACCTGTGTAGCAGTGTTTTCTTTTAACTCATTTATTAAATTTTGATAATGAGTCTCAGTTTTTTTAATCTCTTCTTCCATTTTGTATATTATAATTAGAAATAATTGAAACGATATATATAATATATTGCAATATAAACACCATGTCTCAGACTCTTATAATAGTTGAATCACCAGCTAAATGTGCAAAAATAGAAAAAATGTTGGGTTCTGGATACAAATGTATAGCTAGTTATGGACATATTCGTGAGCTGAATGGACTAGCATCTATTGATGTTGATAATAATTTTACACCAAGATTTTCAAATATTGAGAGTAAAAGATTTCAAATATCAAAAATTCAGAGAGCAATTACAAATTCAGGTGAAATATTATTGGCTGCGGATGATGATAGAGAGGGCGAAGCTATAGCATGGCATATATGTCAATGTTTTAAACTACCAATTCAAACTACAAAGAGAATAATTTTCCATGAGATAACGGAGACTGCTATCAAGAATGCTGTTAAAAATCCTATTCGATTAAATATGGATGTTGTTCATGCTCAACAAGCACGACAAGTTCTAGATTTATTAGTTGGATATAAGATATCTCCTATTCTATGGGACAAAATAGATATAGCTCATAAGGCAGGATTAAGTGCTGGAAGGTGTCAGTCGCCAGCTCTTAGATTAATTTATGATAATCAAAAAAGTATAGACGCATCTCCAGGTCGAAAAGTATATAATACTGTGGGTTATTTTACTTCTAAAAATCTGCAATTTAGTTTAAATTATAATCATGATTCAGAAGATACGATGGGTGACTTTCTTGAAGAATCTGCTGACTATTCTCATATATATAATTGTTCTCAACCACGAAATACTACTAAGAGTCAACCTAAGCCCTTTACAACTAGCACACTCCAACAAGCAGCTAGTAATGAACTAAGAATATCTCCAAAAGTAACTATGCAGGCTTGTCAAAAATTATATGAAGAGGGTTATATCACATATATGAGAACTGATAGCACTACATATAGTAAGGACTTCCTGAAAACAGCAGATAGTTTTATTAAAAAAACATATGGTGATAAGTATATTCGGGAAGATCTGGCTACTCTAGCGGAGAGAGGTGAAACCAAAAAGAAAAAAAAGAGTAAAAAGGAAAAGGAAAAAGAAAATAATGCCCAAGAAGCACATGAGGCTATAAGACCTACTAATATTGCATGTCTTAAGGCAGAAGAAAGTTTGGGTTCGAGGGAATGCAGAGTATATAATCTTATTCGTAGAAATACATTAGAGAGTTGTATGTCGCCCGCTACCTATAAAGCTATCACCGCAACAATTAGTGCACCAGAGAGTCATAATTATAAATATAGCGCTGAACACGTAATATTTCTAGGTTGGAAACTTGTTGCTGGTGGTGAGGATAAATCTGATATTTATAATTTTCTAACAACACTTCAAAAAAATGCAGAGATAGATTATAAAAACATAATTTCAAAAGTGAGCATGAAGGATTTAAAAACACATTATACAGAAGCTAAATTAGTGCAATTATTGGAACAGAATGGAATAGGTAGGCCGTCAACATTTTCATCCTTAGTAGATAAGATCCAAGAGAGGGGATATGTAAAAAAAGATAATGTTAAGGGTAAATCTATTAAATGTGTGGACTTCGAACTTACTCATGAAGAATTAATTGAAAATGAAACAAGACGTGAATTTGGTAATGAAAAAGGAAAATTAGTTATACAACCTTTAGGACAATTGGTTATGGAGTTTCTGATAGATAAGTTTAATACATTATTTGAGTATCAATATACTAAATTAATGGAAGATACTCTAGATATTATAGCAAAAGGTGATAAAATATGGTATGAATTATGCAGAGATTGTTTAGAACAAATAAACGAGTTGTCTCATGGTTTAACTAGAGATAGATTAAATATTCTAATTGATGATAAACATAGTTATATAATTGGAAAGTATGGTCCTGTAATAAAATGTGTGTCTAGTGGTAAAACCACATTTAAAAATGTAAAACCAGATATAGATATAGAAAAATTAAAAAATGGCGGATACGCTTTGGAAGAATTGATAGCTTCAAAGCCTAAGACAGGACGTAATTTAGGACAATATGAAAATAAGAGCGTTGTTTTAAAAACAGGTAGATTTGGTAATTATGTAGAATGGGGTGATATAAAAAAAGCTGTTGTTTTTGAAAAAGAATTTGATGATGTAGAATTATCAGATATAACATCTCAATTGCTAACTTCTACGGCTGCAGGCATAATAAGAGCTATAAATAGCGAGACATCAATTAGAAATGGCAAATATGGAGATTACATATTTCATAAAAAACCACAATGGAAAAAACCAAGATTTATTAAACTAAAAGATTTTACTACAGAAGATGGTGATAATAATTATAAAACGTGTGATATAGAAGAAGTAAAGAAATGGTTAAAAGATAAACATAGTATAACATGTTAATAAATCTAGGAGAGCATCTTTTGCAAAAGATATAAAGAAATTAATAGCTCAACATAAAACAGAAATACCAAATGATAAAAAAATGGTCAATGTTCATTATTTTGGTAATTTCAAGAAGTTTTGGTCAGTCGGCACTTATATCAATATCCTCAAAATATACTTCTTGGAAAAATTATAAAAATAGTTCTAATAGTTTTAATATTTCTAATTATACAGAGATTGATGGAATTTCTGTAGTAAATAAAACAAAATCTAAATTTTTTTCAATAATTATTTTAGCATTGTCACAATTATGTATCTTATCGCCTCCTTCATGTAAAGATATGTTTCAAAAATTAATACATACATCTTTACCAATATATAATGAATATGATTTTATTGAGGTCTATAATGATGGGAGATTAGATTATAATATAACATGGGCAGATGTAGTTGGTGTGGAAAATGCTATTATTGAGATGCAGCGTTTACTTAATATTGTAAGTTCGGACGAAATTATGGATAAGGCGAGGCGATCAGGTGTTAGTGCTCCAAGAAATATATTACTTGTGGGCCCACCAGGAACAGGAAAAACATTATTAGCAAGGGCGGCGGCCAATTCACTGGGTGCTCCATTATTGGTTGTATCAGCTTCTGAGATAGTTAAAGGTAAATATGTAGGTGTGGGTGTTGAAAGAGTTAAGAATCTTTTTGTTTTAGCCCGACAATATGCTAAGATGTCTCCACAAAAGATGGCGTTAATATTCATAGATGAACTGGATTCATGTGGTCGTGAAAGGGGTGGCGATACATCAGCCGCCGGATCGGATCGTGATAATACTTTAAATCAATTACTTGTAGAATTAGACGGATTTAATACTCGAGAAAATAATCAACCATTATTAATAGTTATAGGCGCGACAAATAGGCGGGACATATTAGACACAGCTCTTTTGCGAAAAGGCCGTTTTGATAATATCGTTTGTTTAGATTATCCTAATTTAAGGGAACGTATACAACTTTTCAATTTGTATATTCGAAAACAGATAAATATTGCAAAAACACCAGAAATTCTACTTGAATCAGAAAAAGGCAATATTTTATGTAGAATACATGATAAAAAAACTCTAACAAATTCTTCAATTAAAATAATAACACCAGTGCGGGCACCAGGCATAAAAATTCCAATAACACTATTTAGTAATCATACTGCGCGACTATTAGTATCTGATATTAATACTCTACTAGGTAAATCGATTTTTACTAATTTTTGTAAAAAACAGAATGGAGGACAGAATATATCATATAAAACTGTTTATAATGAAAGCTCTTTAAGCAATGAATTTGATTTTAGTTTAATTGACCATCTTGCATCTCTCTCATCTGGTCTTGTTGGTGCGGATATTGCGAGTATTGTAAATGAGGCGGCTATATCTGCAATGGAACAAGATCGGATATTAGCAATGTATGAAGATTATATGAATGCATTGGAAAATGCTATTCTTGGAAAGCCCGTATTCAAGGATGGGTCAAATTATGCTCCTCCACCCGACTGGCGAGTAGCGATACATGAAGCTGGTCATATTTTAGCATCATTCATATTAGAACATGTTGATAATGCAACAAGAGCCAGTATTCGTCCAAGAACAGGTGGTTCACTTGGCGTCACTATGTTTGGTGTTGGGGATGTTAAGAATTTGAGAGCTTCTGAACTTAGGGATCGTCTTGTAATGATGTTAGCGGGAAAATCCGCAGAGGATTATGTATTTTCTGGTGATTCTTCTACAGGAGCTGCTGATGATGTTAATCGTGCATTATCACTTGCACAAGCAATTATTACAACATTTGCTATGAATGGTGTTGTGCATACAACAGGAGGAGAGGCATCAGATGATGCTATTCGTAGTGAGTTACTAAAAGCAGAAAAACGAGCAAACACTTTAGTTCGAGAACATGAAAAATTATTAAATGCGTTTGCATTACGTCTTATGCAAAATGAAACACTTGATGGTGATGCACTAATAAAAGTTTTTGTGGATACAAATTCGTATTACCGACGAAATACAAAAATAAATAAAAGTAAGATTATGAAATTATGGCAAGCACTAGCATTAGTTATATTAATTGTAATTAATAAATAGTCATAATATTAATAGATAATATTATGATATTCAAAAATTTTATTCAAATATTATGTTTATCATATACGTTAGGATTTAGTGCTATTTTCAGTCCGGAAGCTCAAAAGTTTCGTGAACAAGCAATAAAACTGCGCAAAGAGGTTAGAATACTAGAGGAAGAATTATTAGAACAGCGCAATATATCCGCAACTCAAATAGACGAAAATCCAATAGATGTTAGTGAAGTCGGCAATTATGATAATAAAAGATTAAATATACATGTAACTAATAGCTTAAAAACACAATGTATACTAGAAGATAATAGTAATACGTATATTAGGTTAATAGATAAACAAGGTGATATATTTGATCACGCTATAGGTAAATGGTTTTATAAAAAATCTCGATTTGGAATAGGCGCAAATTTATTTATTCGCGCTAGGGGTATTGGGTTTTGTATTAATTATAAATTTTTATCAGTCTCACAGTCTGAATATCGGAAGGCAGTTAATACTAAATCCCAATTTACTTCGTATCAAAAAGAATTAACTGTTCTGTCTAATAGAATAATAAATTTTTTAGAAAAAACGGAAGATATTACTCCACCAGAGAGACTTTTTCCCATAATATCTAAACAATCATTATTATCACGATTTATTAATTTTTCTGGTAAGTGGTTCAGAAAAACAAAATACCAAATTATTAAAACATTTTTAAGAGTTTATATCAATTCTTTTAGATCTTCTGTGGATAAGTGGAGAGATATAGCTGACTTATCTGAAATAAAAATTAATGGTCAAAACTATATTATTAAAAAATCAGGAAAACTAAATACGAGATCATTGATTCCATTATTTGATACTTGGGTTAGACTTCCTGGTTATAGATATACTGGACAATGTGTATTAGATTTATCAAATCCTCGTTCTTCTAGAACAGGAGGTCGCATTGGTGGAATTAAGAAAGCTTAATAGGTTAGATAAAATATATCATAATAATTATATAATTATTTGTATATTAAATTAAAGACGAATTGTTGCAGGAATTCTAACATGATAACATTTACCTATTTCATTTTTTAATCTATTAAATGCTATTGTAAAATCAAATGGAAAATCCTGAAAATCTACAAGACGTCCATCATGATATCTAAATTTGAATTTAAGTTTTTGTATTCTCTCTAAAGGAGGGTCGAAAACAGTAAGATTTTGTAATAAACCATTTCTAGATTCCCATGTTTCGCCGTGTGGTATTGTGGTTAAAGGGATCTTGGCAAATGCCGAATTTACTATACCATTGTAGTCGTTGCCATATAAGTTAGAAGTATTTTCTGAATAGGGCATAAGTTCATCATATGAATTATATTTCTCCACCTCCATGTAGATAGTATTCTCTCCCATAATTTTTATTGTTAATGGGGCTTTAATGTATTGCATGTTTGTCTTTCCTATAGGTATGGCTAATGCTGTTGGAGGATCTGTATAATCAAACACAATTCCAGATGCGTCTTTAAATCCAGGTGGCGGCCCTGCGATGTTTGTTCTGGGTCCTGCAAGTGAACTATAATTTTTTTTTTCAAAACCAATATATGATCCTAATCCCCATTTAGTGTATCTGTTCCATACATTAGGTTGTTCGCAAAAGCTTAAATCATATAACATTTGTTTTGCAAACAATAAACTAAATTTATCAGAAGAATTTCCAAACCACATTTTTTGTCCTACGTTATCATAGTAGACATTAAAACGGTCATATAAAACTAAAGAACCGGATATATCTGATATATAATAACTTATTACTCTATTCATCTTATTTTTAATTTCATTAGCTAGTTCATCAGGACAATAAAATCCGTCTTGAATAGCAATTTCATATATATTATTACTATTATCATTAAGTATTTTAAAAGTATTTATTGGATGCCCTGAGCCAGTAGCGGGTGGTTGTAATGTAAAGGCTAATTTAGTATTTTGATACTGGTTACTAAATGTATAATAATTAACAGGCATACTAGCTTCGACAAGTCTCATAGATTGAATATTTTGATAAGCTTCGGGTAAAATTATCTCGAAGTTATTAGCGTAGGGCCATTTTTTTTTATCCCTATCCTCAGAATGAACTGTAAGTAATTTTCTATCTAAAAGATATGTTTGTTCTCTAGGTTGTAATGGATGTTGTTGATTTACATTAAATACACTCATTTAATATAAATATAATAAAGAATATAAATCAAAAAAAATAACACTATAATTTATATTATGGCAAAAGGTATTCTAGATCCAAAAACCGTTTATGTATTTGTAACAATGACTATATTTTGTATAGTAGGAATATTTATTAAACTTATTTTTTCAAAAAATATCGGTAGTAGCACGCAAGGTCCGGCAACAGCATCTCTTTGGGGATATGGTTTAGTTGCAATATCTATTTTAACCCTTATATTTATAAATATAGGAGCACAGAAAGGCGCGCTCGGCTTTGATAATAAAACAAATACAAATATATTTAAGGGTGCAGTTCCTTTTACATTGCTTTTAGGTATTTTAATGTGGCTAATTACGTTAAATTTAACATATTTTGAACAAATAAATGAAGGAGATGTAGCATCAGAATATAATACGTATTCCTTTTTATCTACAATGGGAGTAATATTACAATTAGGAGTAGTGATATCTTATCTATTTAAAACTATTAGTAATAAGGATGATGCTGAGAGTATGGTTCCACCAAGTTTCATACTAGCATTATTAAATGTAATATTTGCTGGAATACTAACAATTATTTTAAAATTTTACTCTACTGATGGTTAGGTGTATCCACAAATTTATATGTTATACCATACTCGGTATCAGTCTCCCATATACCAGAAATTTTAAGTAGATATGAATTACAATTACCTGATATTGGACTATCTGTAAAAAGTTTAATATTTCCACTTAATAGTTGTTCATTAATTTTTCTTCTTGCATTTTTATTATTAAAGGAACATTTCTCCAATATCTTATCTTCAATAACGGATAATTTATCTATAAGAGTTTTGTTATCTTGAATATTGAAGGAACATTTAAATTTGTTGAAATATTTTTCAATACTAGTAATATTAAATTTAATTTTAATAAAAATGCCGTTCAGAGTAAATAATTTGTTAGAATATAAAATACGTATAAAATTAGAGTCATCCATAACAGTATTTTTGACAGGACTATTATAAAAAAGACATTCATCATTAAAATTATCTAGTTCTATTATTATGTTCATTTGATAACAATGTAATTTTATATTTAAGTAATATTATTTGTGAAGAGAACATAAGCTGTGATTAGAAGTGGTAATGATATATCTTCATTATTATCAATGTTTTCTAAAACTCGATTGCCTTTATTTAATAAGTATTCCATTTTGAATTTTTGAATTTTGAGATAAGATTGCCATAAAACAGCTATATGTGGGTGAGTAGTTTGTTTTTCTTCAAAATTGATTATTAACTCATCAAGAGTTGCCATTTATTTTATTATAAATTTAATAAAATAAAGATAAGCACTAAACTTATTATAATGAAGTTTTATGATAGTCATTTCGAAGATTATCTAAATAGTCATGATAGAATTTCTCTCCACCCAAAATTAACTAAATTATATAATACATTTCCTGCCTCAATAGATAATCTTAAAAATATGATCTTCTATGGACCAAAAGGTGCCGGTAAGTATACACAAATGTTGGCATCAATAAGAAAATATAGTCCAACCAATTTAAAGTATGAAAAAAAGATTAGTGTATCTTATAATAAAAATATTTATTTCTTAAAATTAAGTGATATACATTTTGAGGTAGATATGTCTCTCCTAGGTTGTAATTCTAAAATGTTATGGAATGAAATATATAATCATATTATAGATGCCATATTTGCAAAATCCCAAAATACTGGAATAATAGTTTGTAAATATTTTCATGAAATCCATAGTGAGTTACTTGAAACATTTTATAGTTATATGCAGACAATGACCAATATAAAAATAGATTTGAAGTTTATTTTATTAACGGAAGAAATAAGTTTTATACCGGATAATATTTTAAATTGTTGTTATCTAATAACAGTTCCTAGACCAACACGTTCTGCATATAATTTATGTTTAAAACATAAAATCAAAAAAGATATTCAGTTAAATGAGATTACGAATATTAAAAATCTTCAAGCATCTGTTACACAATTAATAAGATCACATGAGATTATTTGTATGAAAATAATAGACGCTATTATTGATATTGAAAATACAAAATTAATTTCTATTAGAGATAATCTGTATGATATTTTTATTTATAATCTAGACATAACAGACTGTATATGGTTTATACTTGAATATATGATAGATAAAAAATATTTGAAAGATAAAGATATATCAGATGTTTTATATAAAACATTTACTTTTTTTCAATATTATAATAATAACTACAGACCAATTTATCACTTAGAGAGTTATATATTTTACATTACAAATAAAATACATGGATTTGGAACGAGCATGTAATATTTTAAATCTAACGAATCCTGTTTCTCTCTCTGATATAAAGAAAAAATACTATAGGGCAGCATTATCTTGTCATCCTGATAGAAACTCTGCAGCGAATAGCACTGCGGCGTTTCAAGAATTAAATGATGCATATAATTTTTTGTGTATGCATTTAGAACTAGGTATAGACGAAGTAATAGAAGAAGAAAGTAGTTATATTTCTATTATAGAGAGATTCATTCAAGTAATGGTTGGATCTAATCATGATAAGGAAATTATTAATAATATTATTAATGGGTGTAAAGACATATCTATAAAAGCTTTTGAAAATACAGATAAGAATACAGCATTAAAACTTTTTGGGTATATAGAATTATTTGCTGAGCCCTTAAAAATAGATAACGATGCTATAGATTTAATTAGAGAGATAATTAAAAATAAGATGAAAGATGACCAACTATATATTTTAAATCCCTCAATAGATAATCTTTTAGATGGGGATATTTATATGCTAAAAAATGAAAATGATACGTATTATGTTCCAATGTGGCATGACGAGATTACTTATGATGTATCAAATATATCTTTAATTGTTAAATGTATTCCTGATTTACCAAAACATATGTATATTGATGAAAAAAATTCTTTGCATGTTAATATTATAACTAGTATATCAAAATTATTAGATAATAATGAACTGTCTGTTCAAATAGGGAAAAAAGTATTTAATATTTCAACTCCAGAATTAAAAATAATGAGGTTTCAAACACATATTATTTATAATGTAGGTATTCCATTAATAAATACATCTGAAATATTTACTTATGATAAGAGGGGTGATATTGTTTTTCATTTAGAACTTAATAAATAGAATAATTATAATTTATTAAGTATCTATTACGAATCCGTAGCTGCTACCTTTTTTCGTCTAACTACTTTCTTTTTGGGCTTATCCGGCGGTGCTACTGTAGCTTGTCGGTCTAACTTAGTTGGCTTTGGTGGGGTAGTGGGAGCTGCTTCCTCGTCGTCTGAATCGTCAGCAACTACAATTCCAGCATCTCCATCTGTCTCATCGGGCTGAGCCATAAGAGTCTGTCTATCCGAACTATCTAGCTTAATGTGGCATTTTCCCCTTAGAGATGCTCGCGGCTTAACTACTGCCTGCTCAAGCTTCCATGTGCAGCCAAACTTACCATTAGCAAACCATAGACCCCCACATCTTAGAATAACTGCGACATTTGTTCCCTTAGGGATTAGGTCCATTGGACCCGTGTTCTCATTTGGGAACAGCAACTTATGATTTAGGTCATAAATTTCACATTTAAACTCATTCTCCCAGTAATCTAGCTTTACACGCATAGTAGGCCTCTTTGTCATATCAATCTCCCCTGTAAGTTGATCCTTAGGATATCGCAACATAGGATGAAATAGTGCGTCAACTACCTCGAGGGACATCTTAGGTTTACCAAACCACTCCTTGTGATTCTTAACTGCATCAGCTTTAATCTTATTTTCCATAGCAATCATAGCCTCCAAGAACATTCGAGTTGCTGGAGAATCATATTCCTCTCGTGGAAATTGAAGATTAAAGTCATAGCTCTTACGACCAGTCTGCTCGTCGCCCCACTCATTCAGCCCCCATGTGAGCATCAATGGGGTGCTGATATATAAAGACTTAGACGTAGATGTATTTGTGATTCCTACACTCTTTCCGCCAGACTTATTAAGTGCAGGTTTCTTATAACTAAGGTGTGTGTTGGGATTAAACTCAGACGCATTAATGATCATGTTCTCCTGTTCGCTCATCGTGTGTTAATTTATATTAGTCCATTAGCTCTAAATCAATTTTATGAAGAATTCAAAAAGAAATAGGACGACTTAAAGACGCTAACAGCTAACAAGATAAACTATATATAAAGAAAATATATCATAATATATTAATGTGTGGAATCTTAGGCATCTACGGAAATGAAGATAATTCTAATATAGAAATATATGAAGGATTACAGGCTCTTCAACATCGCGGCCAAGACAGTGTAGGTATTGCTAACGAAAATATTATTATAAAGTATCAAGGACTAGTAAAGGATAATTTCTCTATTGATGACCTTAATAATTTAAAATCTAACAGCTGTGTAGGTCATGTGAGATATGCAACTAATGGTTTAACCACCTGCATTCAACCATTATATAGTAGTTTTCCAACTCGTATAACTCTTTGTCATAATGGAAATATAATAAATATTGATGAATTAAAAATGATTCTTAAGAGAGATTTCTGTATTAATACCGAAAGTAAATCAGATTCAGATATTTTATTAACTTTATTTTCTTGCAAAATGTATTCATTATTACATGGTTTTTGGAAAAAATATGATATAACTTCTGATCTTATAAATCAGATCAGTAATTATTTACATGAAATAATTCATGGTAGTTTTTCTCTCATCATATTAATTCAAAACTATGGAATGGTAGTAATAAGAGATAAAAGAGGTATTCGTCCTCTTATCTGGGGCACAAAAAATAATAGCCAGATTATATCTAGTGAATCATCCGCATTAACATTGTTGGATTATCAAATTAAGAGGGATGTCTATCCAGGAGAAACAATAGTATTTGAAAATAAAGGATTTGTTAGACTTTATAGATGTGATAGATCTATATTAACTCCTTGTCTATTTGAGTATATTTATTTCTCAAGACCAGATTCTGTAGTTGAAAAAATTAATGTTACACAAGCTAGAATAAAAATTGGAACTTTATTAGGAAAAAAAATATTGCAAACATATCCATATCACGATATCGATATAATTATCCCTGTTCCCGATACAAGTGTAATTTTTGCAACTGGTATTCAGGATATATTAAAAAAACCTATTAGAAATGGTTTCATTAAAAATCGCTATGTTGATAGAACATTTATTATGAAGGATTCTCAAATGATAACTAAAAATATTAAACGTAAACTCTCTCCTAATAAAGAAATAATAGCAAATAAAAATGTCTTAATTATTGATGATTCAATTGTAAGAGGAAATACCTGTAGACACATTATTCAGCAAGCACGAAAATGTAACGCCAAGAAAATTTATTTTGCATCTTGTGCTCCAATTGTAAAAAATACAAACCAGTATGGTATTTATATTCCTACAAAATCAGAATTATTAGCATTTGAAAAATCTATTGATGAAATGAAAACATCTATTGGTGCTGATTATCTAATTTTTAATGATTTACAACCTATTATTAATGAATTACGCCAAATGAATCCAAAAATTAAGAATTTTGAAATTTCTATGTTTAAATAAATAAATCTTTAACGATAAAAATTTATTTATAAAAGAAAAAAAACGGATAAAAACCTTCTCAAGCCTTAGCAGCGGCGGCGGCGGCGGCGGCGGCAGCCTTCTGGAAGTGGGGACTCATGTAGCGCTGTAGATTGAAGTAGGTGAGCTCATCCGACGGCTTAAGCTTGAGGAGTCCAGCAAGCTTGGCGTCAGCATTAATCTTGCGACCGTTCGACTTGTCCTGGAGGTTGTGTGTGCGAATGTAGGTGTTGATCTCGCGAGTCACCTCTGTGCGAGCCATCTCTACACCATTAGGCTTATTAAGGAAACTAGCAAGCTCGTTACTAATAAGACAAGGCTTTACGAAACCACTGGGGGAGCGATTCCCCTGCTTACGCTTGCGCTTAAGATTAGCCTTCTGCGCGGCCTTGAGCTCACGCGTGGCCTTCTTCTCGAGAGAGCGGAACTCTGTCTTGAGGGAACTAATGAGGGTATTAATTTGCTGCAACTTACCCATGAAATCGGTGAAATCTTGTGTTAGCTGAGGTGTTACCGTCTCCTCGACGGCTGGCGCCTCCACGGCAGGGGTCTCAACTGGCGCAGCTGCAACAACAGCTGGCTTAGGCTCAACAGCCTTCTTCGCGGTTTTCTTAACAGGCTTTTTAGCCTTTGTCGTCGCTGGCGTATCTACGGGCTTTTTTACTTTGGGCATCTTATACCTTATCATAATAAGTCTTTTTTAAGTGTTTTAACGCATTATGTATTATATTGAGACCGTAACCCATCTCAAAACGCGCTAAATAAACTTAGTGTTGAGCGACAGATTGATATAACCATGGAAGAGAATTTGCTGCACCATTACTTACTAAAGTAAGAGCACATAATACATAATTCGCTCCTAATGCTCTGCTATTTTCATTAACACCCCTTCTGACTAAATGTTCTATTATTGTTAAAGCATTTCTTTTAAGCGTTTCCAGTGAATAATTGGGCAATGAAAACATACTTAATGTTCTAAATGGATCACCCACAGGTGGACATATTTCTCTCTTAACTTCTGGTGTTAATTGAGCTCTATATCCCCATATATCAGACAGCTCGCGTATAAAACGGATTAGGCTAATGCGCCCTAAATTATTAAACCAATGAGGGTCTGTATAATTTCCTAAATTATCTATGTCTTGAAATACTGTTAGGGCGCGTAATTCTAATTGTTTAGTTATTGGAAGGGGTTTGGGTTGTTCAACCTTAGTAATAATTTTCACTCCAATAATCCTAGCAATACGTAAAATATAATTAATATTATGCTTTAAACTTTTAGGGAAAACCTGTCTATTGTATGGATTTGTTGTATTATGTGGATTTTTATTTATATAAATATAAAGTGACTGAATATTAAATCCGTATATCTGATTATTTTTATCAGAAAAACTAATGAACTGATTATATGGTAGAGATTTTAAATCATCCATTGTTAAAAAATCTGTCTTATTTACACATATATCTCTCTTAATATGTGCTGGACCTCGAGCTTTATTGTATTTTTTTATTAAATAATTTCTACATTTTTTTTGGATTACACAACTATATCCTGATAATCTTAAATAATTATAAATTCTGAACACTAGTTCATCTTTATTTCCTGAAATTTTTTGTTTATATTTTCTACAAATATCTTTCAGATGCTTTACTTTATAATTATTATCCGTTAGTAAATTATATTGACTATAATTCGGACATAAAAAATTTTTATCTGTTATTGTAGGACGTCCCCTTTTTGAGCCCTTTGGCACTACTATACTAAGATTTTTTATAAAATTCTGCATATCTTCCTTTAAGACTATATTAGCCATAGAATATGTATATATATATACATGCTAAATCTTTTAAGATATTTTAACTCTAACTACATTTATCACGTAAAAAATATTATAGAATTTATAATTAATTTAATTAAGGAAGATAAAATCATATCCAGTAAGAAATTTCCTTAATTCTTCTCTGTTTATTGCACTATTAATACATCGATGTTTGTCATATTTTTTTATATTAATATTTGACATTTCAAACATATAGTATATGGAGTAGGCTTTACAAGAATCTATAAGATAATTAGTATTACCCTCAAGCCACTCATAAAATTTACTATTTTTTTTAGAAGAATTTTTATATTTATTAAAATAATGCAATGTTGTATATAAATTTGCATTCTTAGTCTCATTAATATTATAATCAGTTCCAGACAATATACAGATTTCACGAAATTCTTGTAAAGATAAATTCAAAGTTTTTAATATTAACTTAGTATCATACATTACTATTGTCTCATTTAAAAGACTCACATATCTTAAAACTCTAGGACAACCATATACAAACATATCCATATCTTCACTCATGCAAGCCCAGGCGCGTTTTTTTATTACTAATTTAGCACATAACTCATCTGCCTCACCGTCGGCTTCGAAAAATGTTACACCACATAATTTTAATAAATATTTAACATTTGATATATCTTCTTTGGACAAACGGACAAACTTTTTTTTTAGGACATCCAATTCCGCACATATTTCATTTCTTTGTCTATAATCTTTTGTATTATTTATCTTTTCTAGAAGAAGCGTGTGTTGTTTTTCTGCTTTATTTTTTTCTTCTCGCCTTTTATCTAATAGTTCATTTTTTTCAGTTGGAGGTTTCCCATCAAAGATAAATATTGGAATTATACCATAATATAATAATATTATTACTAACTGATACATACCTCCTATGAGATTTTCTTCCATCGCAAATCTATACATATAAATACTTGTATCTATAACAATCTTTTTTCGTCGTAATTCCCAAAAAGTGGTTTGTTTAATTGCTTTGGGACATTCTCTTTTTAAAAATTTATTTAGATATTTGATTCCCATACACTAATACCTACTTATTGTGTTATATATCATATCAATTTTATAAGTCATTATAAAATAATATAAGACTATACGGTCATTATAGTCTTATATGGATATTGATTTTGACGAGGCAAGTAATGCGTGGCGAAAAAATAAATTGTCTATTGGGAATGGTATGTTTAAATATATATGTTGTGCCATTACAAAAAAAGGCAACAGATGCCGAAATAAGCCTCTTAAACATAAAAATTGTTGTCATATTCATACTAAGTAAATTCTACTACAGACATTCGTGTTGTTTTTATTAGAATATCCTGTTTTTTACCTTTAAATGCTCGACATTTTAAACTTTGAAGTAAAGTATTATCTTTATATAGGGAATCTATCAAATCTTTAAAACTATTTATATTTTTTTGAGTTCTATGGTATTTAAATAAAGATAAATTATTTGTTTGACACCACAACATAAATTCATAAAAATTATTCATAAATACACCTGTTAGTATATAATAGGCAAAAACACTGCTATTTTCTCTATATAAATTACTTCTCAAATATGCATTGATCTCGCCATTTTTATATAATGCTTCATATGTAAGTCCCATAAAATTTAGCGTTTTATTCATTTGTTCAATAGAAAACATTCTCTCAACTTGCAAACAAAACATCATAAACATATCAAAATCCTTTTTATCACCTTTACTATATTTGGCTATTTTCATAGCATTATAACTACTAAATGCACAGTTAATAATTCTTGCCCATGTTTCAGTATATGCCTCTCCTATAGCAAAGTCGCTTTTAATTGGGAAAATATTTTGAATTTGTTTTTTAATGATATTTTCTGAATGTGTATCTATATCTAATCCAAAGCTATGAAATGTTTCATGAATAAAAACTTTCATCCATTCTTCTTCTCTATAAATAACTATCTCTCCGTTTGGAGCACATTGAAAAGCAAAAGCGGTATTGACGTGTTTAACATTTAAAATTTCTGTATTGCGATTGGGTAATATTTTTTTAAATGGCGTAAAATATAAATAAATATCTAGTTTTTTAGCGCAATTCATTTCTGAATTTTGATAACAAATATATAACCAAACATACATAAATTTTACATATCTATCTAGTTCTTCTAGAGCTTCATTATTAAAAAGCATGATTCTTATACGAATTGGATGTCCCGCTATCGGACATGAATATACTAACTGATTAGTGCAGGTGTCATCAATATATTTTCGAATATATTCGGGAAAAAAATGTGAATTATAGCCTTTGGGAATCACAATCTCTTCCTTATTTAAAATTTTTGCCTCGAAACACTTATTCATTATTTTTTCTTCTACATATTTTTCGCCCTTTTCTATATTATTATAAAGTATATCTGTTAATTTAGATAAATTTTTTTTAAATGTAGGACTAGAAAATCGTTTGGGCTGACAGTCATCAAACTTAGGAATTAATGCTTTCATTATTTTACCCGAATCATTAGCAAACTGCATGTATAATTTATAGAAAATTATTTTAAATCTATTTAATATTTATTTTGCTAATAATTCATTGCGAATAGTCATGAGATTATTTAATGTTAGACCTGGCGCGCCTGGTTTATATTGTATTAACTTAGCATTCTTAGTTGCTTTTAATAGTGTAGCTAATTCAGGATTTTGAGTAAATTTAGCTTTCATTGCTTTTTCCATTACCTCTTTATTACGACCATCAAAGAAATCTTCATCAATAGTAATATTTTCTGATCTTAAATCGTTTTTCTCTTTTCCTCCCGCAATTTTTGCTTCTTCTGGATTTTTAGATAAATCTGATTTAGAATCTAATGAAAATTGAGCATAAAACTCTGGATTATGTGTTTTGAATTTTGAACCCTGATAATAATGTTCTACTGTAAGCCACTTCTTTCCATCTAATTCAAACTCTTCTTTCCAAGAATTAGATAACTTTTTTCGCCACTGGGGAATCATAGCTAATTCTACATAATCTTTTGAAGACTCAGATCCTAGTGTTTCCCCTGCTCCTTTTCCTGGTTTTGGTTTATCAGATGAATCAGAATAAAATTGGAATATTGTAGAATCATCATATAATCCTGGTTTAGTCTCAATAACTGCTTCGCTAACTACTACTTTTAATTTATCCATAAAATTACGGAAATCAGGTATAATATAATATGGTCCAGCTGCTCTCTCAAGACACTTATCAACAACTAATTTTTTTACATTATATGGGAGCTCTTTAAACGTCAACGCTCCACGCCCCTTATAAGTTATTAATTCATAATGCCACCCTTGATAATCCATCATTATATAATACTTTGGCTCAAAACTCCCTTTCTCTTCTAAAATAGTGTCGTTTAGTTGCCCACATTGAAGAACATTATCTAAATCTCCTTCAAGATATGCTTCACGAGATAATAATATAAATTTGACTCCCAAAACTCGTTCTAACGTTGAAATAGCCCATGTCTCTCCCCAAAATTCGCATGTTTGAATTTTGGCCTGAAAGGCTTCTAAAGTAGTTATACCTTTCATAAATTTAAATTCTTCCAATAATTCCTTTGCATGTTGTTTTTCCGCTTTAACTAAAGCATGTTTTTTACTAATTTCTTCAGCTTTACAAACTATTGCGGATTGTAATGAGCGGTCAGATGTTGTTCCTAATTTCTTTTTTTGAACTCTGTGCTCGCTTGATAATTTTTTCAGTTCTGTGACTGAACTCTGATATTCGCTTCGTATCGCATCATATTGTTGTTTATAACCTTCAAAAATGGTTTCTGTTGCTTCATTAGCTAGAGTTTTTCGCATATCTTTTACAGAAATATCCTCTCCTACTTTACTTAAAGCATCTCTTATAGTGGCAAACAAACAATCTCCTCCACCTTCATTATCAACTATCTCATAATTATTATTATTTAAAAATTTTTGTATCCATGGATCTTTTTCATCTTCTTTATATTCCTCGTTTTCTTCAGCAGCCATTTTGGCTGATTGTTCTAGTATTGGAGCAAATTCCAAAAATTTATCATCACTATCTGTAGTATTTTCACTTTCGTCATCGTCGTCATCATCGGCTTCGCCTTCGTCATCATCGGCTTCGCCTTCGTCATCATCGGCTTCGCCTTCGTCATCATCGGTATTTTCTACCTCGGCACTACTAATATCATCTTTTGACTCTTGCAACATTTCTTTTGTTACAAACGAATATATCAATGGACTTCCTATTAATGAAATTTCTATATCACCATCTTCATCTAATATATTAGGAAGAGAGTCATCAAATACTTCATATACACCTATTTGTTTGTCTACTTTTTTATTTTTAACAATGTAAATTGGATAATAAACTATCTTATTATCAATAAAACTATATTTAGCCTGTCCTAATGCTATTATTACTGGTTCATCTAAAACTGTAATTTCATACATAGTTGCTTCGTAATTACGATCTTCTGGATCTAAAGTTTTTATTTCGGGATAATTTACATTTGGATCAAGGAGAGATTTAACCATTATAGAGTAAATACATATTTTTTTACATTCATTTATTTATCTTATAAACCACAAATTTCGACTTTTAAGTGCATGAATTTTTTGGCTAATATCAATAGTATAATTAGCATGGATTAAAGCGGGTTTAACTAGTGAACCCGCTTCTTTATTCTTCACAAATAATTTACGCATTTTTTTAACATTTTCAGATAAAGTAATTAAATATTTTTCATCGAAACAAAGTAGCCCTGGACGAAATTCAGCAATAGGTAATGTATATCCCTTAATAGGAATTTCGCCACGGCGTAAAATTTTATTTAATATAATTTGATCATTATATTGCGTGTTTCTCTCGTTCCAAATTGTATTCAGTAGTTCTATGGTATTCTCAGTATTTTTAACGAATATACATGCAGAAGATAACTGATTAATATCGTCTTGTATAATTATATCATAATCATCATAAATATAATTACGAATATCTTTTGTTACAACAGTATCCACGTCTAAATACCATATGTATTTATGTTTTTTAAGTAAATTAATTAAGATAATGTATTTAAAATACGAAAATTTGTTAAACTCAGAATCATTAATACTAAAAATATCTTTATTAATAGGTGTTGGATTTTCTAATGCTTGAAACCCTTTGGCATTTAATATTTCTACTGTATCTTTATCGGAACAAAAAGATAAGGTATTAGTTATACCTACCTGTTTTAGACTGAATAAATGATTAATAGCTAAATCGCGCATTCCACGAGTAAAGATAGAGAGAAATAATATATCATTCTCCATATTAGTAATATAATTATTATATTTAAATTTAAAGTTATTATTTGCATTTAAAATAATGATAACTACTACATTGTCTGAAGATCAATACAAATATTGGTTTAGTAGCAAAAAATATCATTGTATGCCTAATAAAGAAACATTTATAGAATATTTCTTTAATTTTATGGAACAAAAATTAGAGTTCAATAATAAATATGGATTAGTTAATATTTATGGGATTCAAGATGCAAATGTATCATTTAATGATACAGGATTAAACATGTTTTTAAGTGTTGAAAATTGCAAATTTTGGGATCATTATAGTCATTATAAAAAATACAGTGATTATAATAATAATTCGATTCATGTCTATTTATACAATCATATTGATAAACTTGTTAAAAATGAAAATTATATAGCTATTCCGGTAATATATACACGAATTGAATATTTTAAAAAATATTATGAACAAATAAAACCAAAGTTTTTTACACCATTTTCCCAAAAGAAATTTTGTTTACAAGTTACCTGCGCAAAGGCATTCCATCGTCCTGGTCACCCTTGTAAAGATGCATGTGATAAACAAAATAAAATAACAACAAAAACCCTAGAAATATTAAATAAAATAGGCACAGTAGATCATATCCAGTTGTATAATGAGAGAGTTGGTAACAGCTCTTGTTATAACTCAGAAGAATTATTAAATTTATTTAATGAATATAAATTTATTTTATGTTTTGAAAATTCATTTACCAATGGATATATAACCGAAAAAATATTTAATGCATTTTTTTCTAGAACCATACCAATATACATTGGTCCTGAAGATACAAATAGATATATTAATAAAACCGCTTACATAAATGGTTATGATTTAAATAATAAAAATTTTTATGATATTTTAGCATTGAATAATGACGAAATGCTTTATAATGATGTTATAAATAAATCAAAAATTAATGATTTTGATAATGAAAATTTTATAGATATTTCGAATAAATTTATAAGAGAAAAATTAATTAGTCTTGCTGAGTGAAATTTTTATAGGTATTAACATGTAAGTTTAAAATATCGTTATTTAAGATTCTCGTATTATTTTCTATATCTTGATACTGCTGTTCTAAATTTTGATTTAACAAATTTTTAACTATCTTTAAAGTTTCATATATATTAGATAAATCGTTTTTAATAGTAGGTGCAAAATTTACAATATTTTTATATTGCTCAACTGTTTTTTGATCAATATTAGAGTCCTCGCTTACTATAATACATTGCCCCATTCTTAAACAGTCATGAATTCTAGCAGTTTCTAACAAGGATTCTTCCCTAGAATGTATATTTAATATAATATGAGCTTTCTTAATTTCTCTATATAAGCCACCTAGATACGCACCTGTTTCATTCTCAATTATTTTTATTTTTAATGGGGTTTTGTTAACAATAAAATCTAGTATTTTTTTTCGTCTATCGGATATAGCTCCAAAAAATAGTATATGATATTCTTTTTCGATATTAGTTATAGGAAATTCAATATTATTTTTTATGCGTAAAGGTATGGGTAAATAGCTACTTTTATTATGTAATTGTTTGGGATAGTGAAGTAAATTTTGTTTGGAGTAATCATATATTGCAACAGCTTTATGATAAAAAGAATTAGTAACTAACTTAGTTTCATTATCATTACAGGGTTTATGTAAATATGGAAAATATGGAAAGTATTTTACTTGTTCAAGATTATAAATACAAATTTTAGCTTTTCTTGGTGGTTCAATGATCTGCCAAATAAATAAAAATATATAATGATCGGGTTCTTTATTCGATTTTATATCTCTATCAACACCTACAGCATCAACTAACTTAGTTTCGAAGCCATTTTCTATTAAAATATCAGATATAGCCTTTGCAATATTTAATAAGTATTTAGTTGTTTGAACATGAACTAATACCATTTGATTAAATTTAATATTATTTAATCAGATGATGAACGTATGATCTATGCATTAAACATTATAAATTTAGAAAAATATTTATCCTTTTTTAATTCTTTAATATTTTCCCAGAGTCTTTTGCGAGTTTCTACTATATAAATATTATTCATATCTTCTTCAAATAATATAATTACTTGAATTAGTTCATCCTTTTTTAACCTATTTTTGTTAATACCATAATAATCTGATATTTGTCCTAATTGTTTAACAGTATAGTTAGTATCATAGTCTAATTCCCAAGCTAGTAAGGAATCTGGTATTATATTTAAATCCTGCTTTTCTGAAATTTTATGTTTTTCATTCACCTCAGCCATTAATGATTCAATATCTACCGCAGGTTGAGGGTTAGTATTTTCCTTTATATTATATTTCATGTTTGCTTCCATGTAATAATTATTATAAATTATTGTTTAATAGATTTATTATAATTTAATTTAATTCATCTAGAATATCCATATGTTTAAATATGCTTTTATTTGTTAAACTTGGTTTGTCTCTAACCTTTAAATCGGCAATTAGCTTAATATTATTAATAATCATTTTCCATTCTTCAGTCTTTTCTAGAGCATTATAGCTATTGGTTACTAATATAAATAAGACTTCCGAAAGCTCATCTACAATAGGTTTATTATCTTCTTTATTTACTAAACAGATCATATAAGATTGTAATTCTTGAATAATTTTAACTATGGCTTCTTTATCTACTACATTTAATTTCATAAGATTTACATAAAATGCGCTTAGCGCACGTCTTGATTCATTAATTTTATTATTCTCACAAAAACGATCATAGTTTTCATTAGGACTACAGTATTCAATACTCTTAAAGACATCGCCAAATGTAATAAAATTATCCTTAAATATTTTCGCCATAAAAGGATATTTTTCCATTAAATCAGCGTATAGGCGAGCATATAATTGCGAATAAAACAAATTACTACTAGCAATTTTAAATATTGCCTCTCCAATTTTTTTAAATTCTTTTAATAGTTCATCATCTGGATTATCGTTACAAGGAATATTCAATAGTTCTTCAAATATTTTATTACTCAATGAATCATATGTTTTATCTGTAATTTTATTTAAATGTTTTCTAATAGTATCCATAGTAGCTTCTCTACCTTCTTTTTTAAATAATTCTGTAGTTTGAAATTGTCTGATAACTTCCCAATCTTCATCAGTAATATCATTATTTTTATGTCTTTTTTTATTTCCATAATTTGGGCGTTCTCGTCGCGTAAATTGAGGAGTTTTTACATATTCAGGCGCACCTACCTGTTCGGCCAAATTCTGAATTAATGAAATAACGGACTTATCTAATTTATAATCAAATCCATTATAGAGGATATTATTGAAATCAGTTATACTATATCTCTTCATTATAGCAGCCATTGTTCATTATACATTTAAAATAATATTTATATCAATTTTTTTATTAATATAATTACTTTTTCTTAATTCACTTAAACGGAATAATTTAATAATTACTATGTCTGACGATAAGCAATCTCACGACAAAAAATATATTCCTATTGAAATAAATAATTGGGAAGCTCTACCTAATGCAAAAAATAAGCTTTTGCGGGGAATTTATGCATATGGTTTTGAGCAACCTAGTCCTATTCAAAAAAAAGCAATTGTTCCTCTTTTTGATAAAAAAGATATAATTGCTCAAGCGCAATCTGGAACTGGTAAAACTGGATGTTTTGCTATTGGAACACTTCAACTGATCGATACTGAAAAGAAGGAAACCCAAACAATGATTTTATCTCCAACTAGGGAATTATCTATCCAGACAAAAAAGGTTATAGATTCTATTGGTTCTCAGTTTCCTAATTTGGTTACTCAGTTACTTATTGGGGGAACATCAACAGATGCAGATATTGAGCTACTTTCAGAAAAACCACATATTGTTATTGGGTGTCCAGGACGAGTTCACGATATGTTACGTAGAAAGAAATTGCTTCCCGGAACATTAAAACTAATTGTTTTAGATGAAGCGGACGAAATGTTGTCGCAGGGATTTAAAGAACAGGTTTATAATATTTTTCAATATTTACCCAAAGAAGTTCAGGTTGCGCTTTTTAGTGCAACTATGCCGGATGCTCTAAGCTCACTTACAGAAAAATTTATGCGGGATCCTGTTAAAATTTTAGTTAAAGCTGAGCAGTTGACGTTAGAAGGTATTAATCAATATTATATTGCACTAGAAAGTGATGATCAAAAATATGATACTCTTAAAGATTTATATGGAATATTTTCCGTAAGTCAATGTATTATTTATTGTAATAGCGTTAAACGAGTTCAAGATCTTTATGAAGCCATGATAGCCGACGAATTTCCTGTATGCCAAATTCATAGTAATATGGAAAAAGATGATCGTCAAGCAAGTTATCAGGCATTTACATCTGGTAATATGCGTGTCCTTATCTCTTCTAATGTAACTGCGAGAGGAATTGATGTGCAACAAGTAAGCACTGTTATCAATTTTGATATTCCAAAATGTGTTCATACATATCTTCATCGTATTGGTAGGAGTGGGCGCTGGGGTCGTAAGGGTATGGGTATAAACTTTGTAACACGACGAGATGCTCGTAGAATTAAAGAAATTGAGCAACATTATCATACAGAAATTAGGGAGCTACCAGCAAATATCACTGCTATAGGGAATTAAGCTCGTTTATAAATTATCATTAATATTCTTTATTATATTAATGACTGATTTTGAATTACCTATTACATATTGTTCCGAAACAAAAAACTTGGATAGTCATATTATAAATGATCTAGAATTTGATAAATCTTCTGATTTATTTAAAGCAATCTTTAAACCTAAAACTTCTTTTGGTGAAAAGAATCTCTCTTTATGGGGCAAATATTACACTACTAATAAACAATATCTTAAAGAAACTCAAATACTTTTAAAAAAAGATATATCTAATATTGATAAGATAAATACCGCGAATATAGAAGCAGTATGGAAAAAAATTACCTTAGGAGATGATTCCAGTGGTGACGAAATAGGATTCTACGATAAATATAATTATGTTGAATGGGAATTATTTCGTAATTTTAATAATAATGCAACATTTTTGCAAGTAATGAGTATGTATAGTTTGGTGTCACCAATAATTTCATTAGCATTACCAATTCTATTTTTAATTTTTCCATTTTTTATTATTAGATTAAGAGGTTTCAAAATCACTATGAATAATTATATCTCTATCTTAAAAACTGTTTTGAAAAGTCATCAAATAGGACAAATTTTTACTATTTCATCTGCATCATGGAATAAAAGAATATATATATTGATATCATTAGGTTTTTACATTCTGCAAATCTATCAAAATGTTAGACTATGTATTAGTTTTTGTAAAAATATGAAAACTATCCATAAAGATCTATTTGATATAAGAGATCATATTGATAATTCAATTAAACTTATGAACAACTTTAAATCTGTATCTAAGGAGTTAGGAACATATAATAAATTTAATGATAATATGGATATTCATTTAAAACAATTAAATACTATTCACATGCAATTAGAATCTATTACACCTTTGAATATTAGTTTAAAAAAATTAAATCACATAGGCCATATTAGAAAATGTTTTTATCAGATTAATAAAAATAATAATTTGAAAAGTGCTTTACAATATTCTTTTGATTTCTGTGGATATATAGATAATTTACAGGGAATTAAAGCGGCTATAAAAAATAAAAGTCTTGGACTATGTAAATTTGTTAAAAAGCAAACTAAATTTAAAAATGCATATTTTCCTATTACTGATAAAAAACCAGTCAAAAATACTTATAATTTGAATAAACATATGTTAATAACTGGTCCCAATGCCGCAGGGAAAACTACAATACTTAAAACGACATTATTTAATATTATAATCTCTCAACAAATTGGATATGGTTGTTATAAGTCAGCAACACTAGTTCCATTTGATTATATTCATTGTTATATAAATATTCCTGATACATCAGACAGAGACAGTTTATTTCAAGCAGAAGCCCGGCGTTGCAAAGATATTATATCGCTGATAGAGAGAAATGATACTTATAGACATTTTTGTGTATTTGATGAATTATATTCCGGCACAAATCCTTATGAAGCTATTGGCAGCGCCGCTGCATATCTTAAATATTTGAATAAATTCCCTAATGTATGTTTTGTTTTAACTACTCATTTTCTTGATTTATGTAAGAGATTTGATAATAATAAGAAAATTGTTAATTATCATATGGATATAAGTGGTTCAGAACTCGATTTTAAATATACCTATTTATTGAAAACCGGTATATCAAATGTAAAAGGGGGAGTAAAAGTTCTTAATGATTTAGAATATCCTTATGAGATTATTGAAGAGACACAAAAGATAATTAAAGAACTTATAATTTAATACGTTAAATTAGAATTTAAAATCTATAGTTGTTTTTTATTAATGAACATGATTGATTTTAAAAGTAGCGGATTTATTGTTGCCATTTCTATAACACTATTACTATCTGGATTAATTGTATATTATTTCAATTCACGTTTTGTGGCCTTGGAAAAATTAGTTGTTCGCCAACAACAGATTTTATCTACATTTATAACTAATATGCGAAATGATATAAAGCCGCATTCTGAAAATTCTCATATTTCCGGTGCAACCCCTGAAGCTCAGGCTGCAGCTCAGAGATTTATGGGCGAACCATGCGAAAAAATATCTGTTTCTGATAACGAATCAGATGACGAATCAGATGACGAATCAGATAACGAATCAGATAACGAATCAGATGGAAGCACAGATAATGACGCAGATGGTGATACAAATGTAGCTGATTCAAACAGTATTAAAGTTATTGAGTTAACTAATTCCGATGAAGCTAATATATCAGAAGATGGAACTAATTTAAATACTATTACTCTTTCAAACCTAATTTCTGTGGAACAAATTGATGATAGAATTTCGTTAGAAGAATTAAATGATTCTTCGGAAGATGAAGATCTAGAAGATTTAGATACACCAACACATGCCCCACCACCCACTCCTCCAGCGACACCTAGTCCAGTTCCAGCGGCTTCCATGCTC
>CERI01032263.1_pt1 | contig 32345 bp, 28 predicted proteins | sample 350261 | NCBI WGS metagenome assembly CERI01 (sample SAMEA2620979, study PRJEB7988) | marine metagenome | isolation source: saline water (ENVO:00002010), including
AGAGGAAGAAGATGAAGAATCAGAAGAGGAAGAAACCAGTAATAAAGATAAAAGTAAAAAAAAAGATAAATTATCTGATAATGAAATATATGAAGAATTGAATAATGTTATGAATAAATTTAATAAACAAAAAATTAAAAATAAAGATACAAAAAAACAAATTAATAAATTTAAATCTATTATTTCTAAAAAAATAAAAAAAAATGAAAAAAGTGAAAAAAATAAAAATATTAAAAAATATAATAAACTAATTTCAAATAAACAATCTATTAATGATTTAAAGTTTTTCAAAAACAATTTGTCTAGCAAAGAGCAGAAAAAAACATTAAAAAAACTAGAGGAAATTACAAAATTAACAACAATCGATAAACCTTATAGATTGAAATTGCTTGAAAATGAAAATATACCGAATGAATTTAAAGCAATTGCATTAAAAAAAATAAATACTATGAAAGTAATCGCACAAGGAGGCGGAGAATATCACAAACTCAAACATTGGATTGATACTTTTATGAAAATACCTTTTGGAAAAATATCTAATTTACCAGTAACAAGGATAAATGAAAAAGAAGAAATTGAAAAATATATCGACGAAAGTCAATCTACATTAGATAAAGCGGTTTATGGTATGAAAGATGCTAAAATACAATTTATGCAAATCCTTGGACAATGGATAACAAATCCTGATTCAGTTGGAAATGCTATTGCAATCAAAGGACCTATGGGAACAGGCAAAACTACATTAATTAAAGAAGGAGTTAGTAAATTATTGAATAGAGAATTTGCATTTATTGCATTGGGCGGAGCAACTGATAGTAGTTTTTTGGAAGGACATTCTTACACATATGAAGGAAGTACATACGGAAAAATTGTTGATATATTGATTCAATGTCAATCATCTAATCCAGTCATTTATTTTGACGAGCTAGATAAAGTAAGTGATACTCCCAGAGGGGAAGAAATTATAGGTATTTTGACCCACTTAACAGATACTACTCAAAATGACAAATTTCACGACAAATATTTCTCCGAAATAGATTTTAACTTGAGCAAATGTTTGTTTATATTCAGCTATAATGATGAAAGTAAAATAAACCCGATTTTGAAAGACCGAATGTACAATATTGAAACAAAAGGTTATGGTGTAAATGAAAAAGTTATTATTTGTAATGAATATTTAATTCCTAAACTAGAAAAAGAATTGAATATGGACAAAAATAGTATTGTAATTGAAGATAGTGTCGTTAAATATATTGTTGATAAATTTACAAACGAAGAAAAAGGGGTTCGTAATCTAAAAAGATGTTTGGAAATAATATTTTCTAAAGTAAATTTATATTATTTGATGGGAACTGACAAGAAATTGTTTGGCGATGAAATTATTAATAACATTAGTTTTCCATACACAATTACAAAAGAAATTGTAGATAAAATTGTGGTTAAAACTGAAAATAATTTATCACATTTGAATATGTACATGTAAATTAACTTACATATTAATTGTTATATTAATTATTATTAAATGATTATACCATCTTCATTTGCTATGAAAACCAAAATTGTAACTACCTTAGTTGCGCCTCATGGTATAACAGATTTAATTCATAGTATGCAAAATGAAACCATTAAACCATTAATAAGTATTAATTCGGCGTGTATATTAGGATCTGTGTTAACATCTAACCAAAATATACATTATCCAATAAATGATATTTTTTTTATAATTAGTTCTATTGTTCATTTTAGACACGATTTTTTATTTGCAAAAAAATATAATATGGATATATTATGTAGCATATTTACAATTTATTTATTTATTATGAATCATAGTTTATTTTTTCCATATATGATTTTATTACATTTACCAAATCATTATAAAAATAATTGGAAATATATTAAAAAAAATAAACCTGTAAATTTATTCATTATTTTTGGATTTACCTTAATAACTTCAATATTTGGTAATAATATTATGAATCATCCTTCTATTTTATATGAAATTTATAAAGGAATTGTAATTAGTCATATTATTTATGGTGAACTATATATAAAATAGTTAACTTACCATTTATGTTTATTGCCTCCTCTTGCATGAATTATATAATTTTCATTTTGGGTATTACATAAACATCCGCCAAACGACGAATATGTATTTTGACAACATTCTGGCTTAAATATACTTTTTCCTAATAAATCAATATTGTTATGATTTAAATATTTTAAAAAATTTAATTTAGTTAAATGTAATGAAATAGTTATGATTATAATTAAACAAAAACATATATATATTACTTTTCTGTATATATCCATTCTTATAATATCATTAGAATTTATTTCCACCAAAATATTTAGTAACAACGTCATTATATTTGATTGCTTGATTTTTAAAGAAACTACTTTTTGACATATAACTATTCGTATCCGGGTCTAATGCGCAAAAATTTCCTGAAATATCTTCCCATTTATCGACATCCGGAAACTTGGTTTCATAATTAGATTTATCAAAACTATTATTTGTACAATCTGTTTCAACTTGTTCTTCTCCTGGACCATTATCCGTATCATATTTTGATTGCATTTTGTATTTGATTGCAAAATTTCCTACTATGTATGTCAAATAACTATGACCATAATTTTTTATGTTATTTAGTAATGTAACTAATTGAGTTATTTCATTTTTTGCTAAGTTTAATGTATTATTATTATTTGTTTGTTTATTGTTAATTAATATTGATACTGAATTTAATTGATTAAGAGTACTATAATAATTGGTATTTACCATATTATCATACTTTTTATTTTTATCTTTAACAATTTGTTGAGTATTTTCTTCAATTTGTTTCATTTTTGTATCTATATTTTCTTTTATTTCATCTACAGGTAAATTTTCAGTAATACATTTATAAAAATTATCTTCAGTTGAATCATACATTGATCTATCTGGATTTTGTTTTATAAATCCGGAATTAAACATATATCTTGTTTTACATTTATTTCTATTCCAAGTATTTTTATCTAAACTTACAAATAATACAGAATAACAAAAGTATGATATAATAGAAAATAATAATAATATTAAAAATGGGTATTTAAACTTACTTTTGAATATCTTTAATATCACATAAAATGATAAAATAAATAATATATAATTCAGTATTAAATTGTTTGTTGAACTAGTGAATAATGCAATAATATGCAATATTAAAAAAAATATGTATAGAAATCCTATGGGATAGGGTAATGATCTAGGCCAATTATTTTTAACTTTCATTTTTCCACAATATTTTATTAATTTTGTCGTTAACACCAAAATAATTAATAAAATAGATAATATAACAATTACATTATCGGTATTAATCTTTTTTATAAGCATATATCCTGAAATTAAATTCATCATAATTATAAAGGGTAATCCCTCTTGATTTGGTTCTTTTTTACGATTATCATCCATATAAATTAAATTATACAGAGATTATAATTAATATTTATTAGTTTAATTTATGAATTAGTATTAGGAGATATATTCAACTTTGTAGTTAAATTTCCTCCACTAATTTGAGTAAATAATTTTTCTATTTGACTTTTAAGACTAGCAATACTTTCTTTAAACAACTCTATGCTGTTTTGAGAATTTACTAAATTTTCTTCTAACTTTTCTTGAGAATTATTTGTACTATCTACTACATTATCTATTTTATTGAATAATTCTTCGGTATTTGCATTATTTTCTAAATCTGCCTGGTTTATTGTTTCTAAATTATTATCAATTGTTAATTTCATTATTTTATCGAAATTGCTGAATTTGTCATTTATTATATCTTTTGAGTGCATCTTAATACATTTTGTAAAATCTTCATTATTTATATCTAATAATCCATTTTTAAATAAATTAATTGGATTACAATTTAATTTAATCAAATTATGTTCTTGTAAAATGGTTTCATATAACTCTCTTATATAGGAAATATATATTATAAATATTGTTAATATTATTACTGTAATGATATTATCATCCATATTATATTATTAAAATATAAAATTTATAACTATATAGACATTTAACATTATAATATAATTATTAGTTTAAAATGAAAATGATTAATGAATATTTTGAAAAAGACAAAATATACAAAAAAAAACATGGCGAAAAAACTTTTTTATTATATCAAGTTGGATCTTTTTTTGAAGTATATGGATTAAAACATGATTCTTCATATGAAAATATTGAAAAATTTTCCGAAATTTGTAGTTTAACAATTGCAACTAAACAAATTTGCGTTGGAAAAGACAATGTTTTGATGGCGGGATTTCGTGACTATTTACTAGAAAAATATATTGAAAAAATTTATAATTACGGATACACTATTGTCGTTTACATTCAAAAAGAAACTAATGGGGTCATTGAAAGGACCGAAAATGGAATATATTCTCCAGGAACTACCATTTTAGATAATGATCAATCGCTTTCTAATAATATTTCTTGCATATGGATACAAAAAATTTCACAAACGACTTTATCTAAAGATAAATATATTTTTGGATTAAGTAATATCAATATTTTTAATGGTAAATCTAATTTATCAGAATATTATGAAAGTTATTATCATAATCCAACTGTTTATGATACAATAGATAAATTTTTAAATGTCTATAATCCGGTAGAAGTTATTATTATTCATAATCTAGATGATAAAATAATTAATTCGGTTGTTGATTTTCTACAACTAAAATGTAAAAAACACTATTTAGTAGACATAAATAATGATGATGCTACAAATGTTTTTACTACTCAAGCTGTAAACTGTGAAAGCCAAATATATCAAAATGAAATTATTAATACATATTTCCCTTTCATTAATCAAGAAATTTTTAAATATAATGTATCAGACAAACCTTTATCATTACAAAGTTTTTGTTTTCTGTTAAATTTTGTAAGGCAACATAATGTAAATCTAATAGAAAAAATAAATGAACCAATTGTAGAGCAAATAGATGATATCTTAATTTGTGCAAATCATTCACTAAAACAATTAAATATTATTGGAGATAATTGTGATTATTATGATAAAGATGGTAATATAAATGGAATTTTGCCAATATTAAATAAATGTATTACAAAAATGGGTAAACGTGCAATGAATGATATAATATTAAATCCTATTTCTGACATAAAATCTTTAAACGAACAATACAAAAATATAGAATATTTTATGAAACAAAATATTTATTTTAATGATGAACTGAAACAAATAAAAGATATTGATAAAATTATTGTTAAATTTAAATTGAATAGGTCAACTCCGGTAGATATATATAATTTGTATCAATCATCTGTAATTGTTAAAAATATTTATAATAATGTAAAAACAGACAAAAAGTTGTTGGCTATTTTTGAATTATCTAAAACAGCGAAAAGTCAAAATAAATTTATTGATTTTATTGATAAATGCTTGAATTTAGATATATGTAGCCAATTAAACAATACTCAATTCATAAAAAATGAAGATCTTTCTTATAAATTGATAATACCCGGGTATAATAAAAATTTAGATACAATCAGCAATACAAAATATGAAACAAAAGAAAAAATAGATACTATCATAAATTATTTAGAAGGATTATTCAAAAAAAAAGACAAATCGGATTTTATCCAACAACATTACACCTCTAATAACGATTTATGTCTTTTATTAACAAGAAAAAGAGGGGCAACTTTGCTACAATTGATTAAAACACTAAAACCTATTGAGTTGTCTTTTGTCTCTAATTCTAATGTTAAACATTCATTCAAATTTGATCCAAGCACTCTCTCAATGAAAGATTATAACAAGCAAAAAGTAATGCTGAGTTGCGATGAAATAGACAAATTGCTAATGACACTTTTTAATACAAATAATGAATATTTTTTGATTTTAGACGATGTGTTTAATAATATTTCTAAAACAATCTATAATGACTATTTTGATTACTTCACTTTTTTAATAGAATCTGTGAAAAAAATTGATATATTAAATACCAAATGCACTTTGATTAATCAATATAATTTGTGTAAACCAAAAATTACAAAAAAAAAAGACAGTTTTGTAAATGCGAAAAAATTAAGACATCTTCTTATTGAAATTATTGAAAAAAATGAAATATATGTACCAAATGATATTTCTCTTGGTAATGATAAAAATAATTTAGGAATATTACTTTTTGGTACAAATGCAGTAGGAAAAACAAGTCTGATTAAAGCCCTAGGAATATGCATTGTAATGGCACAAAGCGGATTTTATGTACCTTGCGAAAGTCTTGAATATTGTCCTTATAAATATATATTTACACGAATTATTGGTAATGATAATATTTTTAAAGGACTATCTACCTTTGGTGTTGAAATGAGCGAATTAAGAGTTATCCTTAATAACTGTAATAATAATAGTCTTATTTTAGGCGACGAATTGTGTAGTGGAACCGAAACAGATAGTGCGTTATCTATATTCAATGCCAGCCTAGAAGTTATGAGTGAACGCAAAAGTAATTTTATTTTTGCTACTCATTTTCATGAATTGCCTCATCTAAAAACAATGAAACACTTGACAGATGTAACATGTAAGCATTTGAAAGTGCAATTTAATAATGAAACACAACAAATGTATTATGATCGTAAAATGCATGATGGTCAAGGAGAATCAATATATGGGTTAGAAGTATGTAAATCATTAAATTTACCGGATACTTTTATTGATAGATGTTATGAAATACGGAATGAATATATTGATAATAAAGACAATATATTATTATTAAAAACAAGTAAATATAATAAAAATAAAATTAAAAATATTTGTGAATTTTGTAATAAAAATATAGGAACTGAAATTCATCATTTACAATATCAATGTGATGCAAATGATAATGAATATATAGATAATAGTTTTCATAAAAATCATAGTGCCAATTTATCCTCTATATGCAATAAATGTCACAATCATATTCATAGTCTTAATTTGAAATTTGAAAAAAGAAAGTCTATAAATGGCAATTATGAATTTATTCTAAAACGCCAAAATATTTAAAATTGATTATACATTGAATCAATATTATAATGTTATAAAATGTCATCTGTCACCGAAACAACCCCACTTCACGAAATATTTGATAATGTAGATGTTCAAAAAGCTTTATTTAAAGAAGCATTTGAATTTGTGAGAAAGAAACAAAATAAAACTGAAGATGATATTATATCAATTTCAAATATATTGCATTATTTTATAAAAGAAGATACAAGCAAAAAAGACAAAATTGCTCTTAGTTGGACAGCGATATGTATGATAAAACACAGTCAACATGAAATGGAATTTACAGATGAAGAAACAAATGGGCTTATTAGTAATATTATAAAAAAGCTGAAAAGTTATTTAGAAAAAAATTGATTTAAAATATTTTGTTAATTTAAAATCAATATGATTATTCCTGTTAAATGTTTCACTTGCGGTAATGTACTTGGAGACAAGTATTTGTATTATGTAAAAACGGTTTCTCAAATAAAACAAGACGAAAATATTGATAAAAATAATATTCAGTATTTAACAAATGATAATATGCAAAAATCTATTGAAGGACGAGTATTAGATAATCTTAAATTAACAAAACAATGTTGCCGAAGACATATGTTAACTCATGTTGATATATTTTCATAAAATATTTGATTAATATAATATGACAAAAAGTAAAATATCTAAAAAAGGCCGAAATACAAAAAAAGCTAGAAAACCAAAAAAATCCCATACGCCAAAAAAAGCCAGAAAACCAAAAAGAAGTTTGAAAAGAAAACCAAAAATGAAAGGCGGATCAATTCCTTTTGCTGAATCTACACCTGTATCTTTGTTTGACATGTTAAGTTATAATATTCAAAGCGCATTAACACCACTTTTCGATTATCCGCAAATTGTTCCAGATAATTTAAAACATACTGTAAGTCCAAAAGTAGAAAGTCAGCCTTATTTAGAAAAAACTCAAATCGATTCAACTCCAGTTGTGGGAGATGAACCTAAAAACTTCTTTAATTTTTAATTTTTAATTCTTTTTTAATCTTCTACCAGATACAGGCTTCATATTATATCTTCCATTTGTGACTATTTCTACATCTTTATTATTATTTACGCAATATTCTATTAACTCTTCTTCCCTTTCTTTTATTTCATTATCTACTTCCTTTTTCTTTTCTTTCAAAGTTAACAATACTTCATCTAATTGAACCAAACGATCTACTAATTTATCTAATTCGCTCATTATGTTTTCTTTTTTTTTATTTTTATATTGTTTTCTTAAATATTTAGCTAATATCTTATATTCGGATAATTATCATTAAACCATTTAATACTATTTTTTATTCCTTCTTTTATTGGTGTAAATTTTATATTTTTATTTAAACCAATTAATTTATTATTGTCTGCTGTTTTTTTGTATTGACCATCTGAATAAGTATCATCAAATACTATTTTGTGACTATAATCATAGTTTTTTGCGATTTCATATGCAACATCTTTGATACTTACTTCATCGGTTTCTGAAACCGATAATATGATTGTATCTAATTTATCATATTCAAATAAGGTCCACAAAATTAATTTAGCTAAATCTCTGCTATAAATAAATTGTCTTAATGGTTTACCAGTTCCTCTTACCACAAAATTCGTATTCTCTTTTTTTGATAAATAGCACCTATGTATTAATGACGGAATTACATGACCATCTTCTAACGAATAATTATCATGTTCGCCGTATATATTTGTAGGAATAACACAAATAAAATTCTCATTATATTGTTCTTGATATGCTTTACTTTGCACTTCTAACATTCGTTTTGCATATGCATAAGCATCATTAGAAAAATGTGGAGGGCCATCATGTAACATTTGTTCATTTATAGGATATTTTGTCTTATCCGGAAATATACACGTCGATAAACAACTTACAACCTTTTTTACACCAACTTCATGACTACACTTTAATACATTATTATTCATTGATATATTCTTTTCATACATATCAACCTTATAATTCATATTTTTAAATAATCCTCCTACATATGCAGCCAAATGGATCACATAAAAAGGCTGTTTTTCTTTGAAATATTTTAAAGTCGTATTGTAATCTGTCAAATCTACATCTTTAGAACTTACAAATATATAATTATAATCTGTTTCTTCATTTTTGTCTAATATATTTTGTATTGCTTTTCCAACTAATCCACTTCCTCCGGTTACTATAACAGTGTTCATATTATATAATAATTATTTTATTTTATTTTATATAATATAACGTATGACTAATTGTTGCAATCATAGAAAAACTAGCAAATCTTGCAAAAGAATTGATGGAAAAGTATTTAAACTTCCTCGTAAATTTACAAAAGATAAATGCAAACGCCCGCGAGGATTTACTATGAAATCTTCATGCAGTCCATATAAGTTTTGTAAAAAGTTCCGAAAGACACGCCGGAGATTTAGGCAATATAGAAACAAAACAAAATAAAACTTCTGGTACGTTATTTTGTAAAGATTTGTCTCTTCAACCCGAAAATAAATATAATATTATTGGTCGAATGATTATTATTCACGAAGATGAAGATGATTTGGGAAAAGGGAATTCGATGAAAACAAATGGTAAATAATAATATTAATAATTATTATTATTTAACTTTATTAGTTTTTTAATTTTTTACTCTATCTCCATAGCAGCAGCACCAGCACCATGACCCGCATGGGTTAGTAAATAATTTCTAACAATTTCTAATGGCATATTTTTATCCGTGTTAATCTTCCATGCCGCTCCTAGACTATCACGTCGAGTATCAACCATATGCATATGTAAAGATTGAACACTATTAAATGGATAGATATGGAAATAACATCCTAAATTTTCAGCAGGAATTCCTCTAGCAGCCGCCCAAGCTTTAGCTATTGTCTCTAACTCGTCCAACATTACTAATGCTTCATCCACTCCACCTGGACCATATCCAAATGTTAACGCATTAAATTTATCCCAATCCATTGCTTTTACACCTACAAATTGGTGATGTTCAGACATTGACGCCTTGACATCATTTTTAGCTTTGCTCCAGTCAGTACCTGGACTTCCTCCAAGCTCTTGCTTATTTCTTAAAATTATATATTTATATTGTAATTCTGGCGGAATTAATTGTTGGTCTTTTAGATCCGCATGTCGCATAAGTGAAAAAAACGTAAATGGTAACCGGCCACTGCCATTAGGTGGTTCGGGGTTATCCGCCCAAGGCGAACCGCGTATATTTAATTTATCCCCGGAAAACAAATTTATTCCACCCATCACAGTTTCTGTTTGACGAAACCTTTCAATACCATAGTTTTCTAACGCTTCTCTAAGTGTTGCGAAAGCTTCCTCTGTATTACGTTCAATTTTTAAATTAGTCATGTGAGTTTTTATTTCTGAACCAAAAGAGGTGGTGCCCACCGCCGCCGCACCGCCGCCTCCGCCGCCTCCGCCGCCTCCGCCGCCTCCGCCCTCATCGCCCATGGCGGCCCCTCCACGCTTTTTTCTATATCTTCGGGTTTTTCTAGATCTACCTCTTCTTGTATTTTTCCTAAATAATCTTTTTGATAAACGTTTTGTTTTTAAACGCCTTTTGGGATGTTTTCTTTTTTTGGTTGAAAGTCTGCGATAACGGGTTGGCATATATATATATATATATTATAATTTTTCAATTATTTAATTTATAAATAGTATATGTAATATCTTTATTCGTTTCAATCTCTTAAAACAGGAAATGCCGGAAAAAGAATCGCTTGTGGCGTAATTGGTATAATGAAATATTGATTATATTGGAGTCAAAACCAACGTTTCATATAAAAATTTTCGCTTATTTCTGGATCCATATCATAACAATATACAACGGATCCATTTATTTTAGAAGAAATTATATGTTTATCGTTATTGTTGCTTGTTGATGGAGTATCTTCATTATAATAATACATAATCCCTAATTTTGTTATTTTACCTATAAACATTATATTATCGTTTGAATACGATTTTGAAAAGGAAGACATAATAGACAACCATATATTCTTACCAGGTAGTTTAGAAACAATGTTTGTATTTATGGTATCATTAAATAAATTCCATTTTCCACATAATACTTTTTTGTCAGAATATATACTATTCCAAGTATTGTTCTCATGCAAATCTATTATAAATAATTGATTTGTATATTGATTTTCAAACAACCACGTTCCTGTAACATTTTTTTGTGTTAAATAGACAAAACGATTACTATTATTTACAAAACTTATATTATGAAACTGCTCAAATAACGGAATCAATGTAAAATTAGTAGCATAACAAGGTGATGTTTTACCTTCACATACATTACCAGTAATTTTTAAAGTATTATTATAAACATCGCCGTAATAATTTTTGTCTTTTATATTAAAAAAAAATTCATTTTTATTTCCGTTTAAACTCCAATGACCTAAATATTCCGAATAGCTTGTAGGATTTAAAGAAATAGTCTTGTATATAGAACCAGAAGATTGTAAATGTATTACATCTTTTATATGATTTTCATATAACACCCAGGATCCTATAAATGAGTTTCTATGCAAATTACATTTTATGTTTGATGTTGTTTGGAGATTTTTATTGAATATATTCATAAAAAAAGACAAAGACAAAATTTTCATTTAATTATATGCAAGTTATTAATAAATATATTTTAAATTAAAATTGAAACTACACTATTAACAATATTTATACCAGAAATTTACAATGTTAGATCAAACCAAAATTAATAACATGAAATGTGGAATATTTAATAATTCCAGTTATTGGGGAAAAAGAAGCTCTATTTTGAAAAGCGGAGTTTGTAAATATTACAGAAGATCCATTAATGATAAATATGAATGGTGTATTATTGAAATGATGATATTTGGTATTGTTAATAAACCTTTAATGAGCAATATTTTAAATCGTTTGAAAATATTAATATTTGAAGAAATTCCAGTAAACGAATTTAACAAAATTGTAAAATTGATTGATATTCTTGCACAAATCGATTTGACAAATATTTGGGAAAAAAAAGTAGAAAAAGTATTAGAATTTATTGAATTAAGTAAAACTTGCAAACGAGGACGGATTTGTAGTTATGCAAATACTTGGTGGAAATTCAAACAAAATGATTATAATTTTGACATTATAAATATAGATAAAGTGAATAAATATAGAAAACAAGAAGATAGTGAAGAATTATTAAAATTAGGAGAACTTTTGATAACATTTATCGAACAACGTAGTATGTCAATAATAGATGTATTTAATAAAATGTACGAACTACAGGATAAAATGGGTAAAAGATATAGAAGAAGAGATGGAATATATATGTTTTGGGAAATAGTAGAAGATATTTTCAAAAATAATAATAAATTTATGAAAATTATTAATTATAGCAGAGAAATATTTTATAAAAAAACATTAAAAGAAAGACCATATTATGGTGTTTGGATTTCACTCTTTATTGTTAATTATGATAAATATGATTGGAACGAAACATTTGTATTTAATCCAACAAAAATTGATTTGAATATTTATTTTGAAAACAGACAAAATATTCAAATAGATAATTATGTTATAGAAGATTATCACGTAAATAAAAAATATGGCTTAGAGAAATTTGCAAGAATCGGAGCATTTGTTGAAAATGAAGATTGTAGTGATTTAGAAGATGCTGATATTTATAAGGAATATTATGTAGAAAAAAAACGCGCATAATTATATAAAACACAATTAAACTTTTTTACAAATGACAGATACAGACATCATTATTACAAATGACGATGTTGTAAATGGACGTTATTTATGTTATTCATCATTATTATTTTTAATTCCATCCGCGACATGTTGCTATCATAATATTGATCGTTTAGGCGAATTAGGAATTATTACTACTGGAATTTCTGTTAATTTATGGAGAAAATTTGAGTTTGGATGGAGGCGTAATTGGGATTTAATTTGTTCTAGAATAATGTGTATTGTTGGGTTATATTACTTTCTATTGTATAGTAAATCTGCATATGATATAATATATTGTATTGCTGGTATGAGTTGTTGTGCATATTTATACAACAGTGCAGATTTTAATAATAATAAAATTTGGTATAAATATCATATAACATTTCATATTTGTTTAACATTCATAGGATTATTTACTATTTACAAAATTATTAATTTTTATAAATAATATTTTGTATTATTATAATGGCAAAAAAAAATAGTTTGAAATATTCTTTGAATTTAAAAAAATTATGTACTCCGGCAATGATATATTTAGTCATATCCGTAATTGGTATGCTCATGCTGGGAATACAAAATTTAAATGGAGAAAATAATACTCTCTGCGTAGGCGTTTACAAGTGCAATATTGCGAGTAAAATGATGGTATTTTTATTACATGCTATATACATATTGTTTTGGACGTTTGTATTAGATCTTTTCTGTAAAGCCGGATACAAACAATTGTCTTGGTTTATAGTATTAATACCTATTATATTATCATTTTTATTTTTAGGAATTATTATTTTTAATTCTCAAAATGTTTAATTTTTATAATACAATATTCCATTAATAATAGAATATTCTATTTATAATATAAATATTAGATTATAGTAAAATAGTATGACAGAAGAAAATAAACAAGAATTAAGTGAAAAAGATCTAGTATTGTCAAATAAAATGAAAGAAGAAGAAGAAGAATTGCATTTTAAAATAATTGATAGATATTTCAAAGAAAATTCATTCGTAGATCATCACATCAAGTCTGTTGATGATTTTTATGAATTTGGTATAAAACAAGTTATTAATGATTTAAATCCAATTACTTTTTCTTCACAAGGTACTGGAAAAGTAGATATAACTAACAAATATATTCATACGCTGAATGTTTATTTTGGGGGTAAAACCGGGAATGAAATTTATTATGGTAAACCAGTTTTATATGAAAATAATCAATCTAAATTATTATATCCTAATTTAGCAAGACTCAGAAATATTACATATGCGATAAGCATACATTGCAAAATTGTATATGAAATTATTTCATATCAAAAAAAATCAAACGGGGAATTAGATTTGTCGTCAAAAACTGAATTAACAGAAACCTTAGACGAAAATTTTTATTTAGGAATGTTTCCAATCATGATCCAATCAAAATTATGTCTTTTACATGGATTTAATGCGGAATTAAAATATAGTTTAGGTGAATGTAAGCAAGACTATGGTGGATACTTTATTATTGACGGAAAAGAAAAAGCTCTAGTACCTCAAGAAATTTTTTCAAATAATATGATATATATTCGTACTGTTAATGATGATTTACACGATTATAGCAGTGAAGTAAGATCTATTTCTACTGATGAATCTAAACCTAAAAGAACTTTAGCAATCCGAAGAGTTATGAAAACCGAAGATGTAAAAAATCAACAATTGTCTATTTTTATTCCAAATGTAAGAAAGTCTATACCATTATTTATTTTATTTAGAGCACTTGGATTTACAAGTGATAAGGAAATTATCGAGATTATATTAGGCGATCTAAAAGACAAAGACAGATATCTAGAATTATTGATACCTAGCGTCATGGACGCCGGAGGCATTTACACTCAAGTGAATTCTATACAATTTATTTCAGAATTAACAAAAGACAATACGATTGAAGGCGTTCATTTAATTTTAGCAGATTATTTACTGCCTCATATTGGCGTAACAAATTATAAATCAAAAGCATACTACTTAGGTCATATGGTTTATGAATTATTGAAAGTAATATTAGGCGAAAAAACTCCAACTGATCGTGATCATTATAAATTTAAACGGGTTGAAACCAGTGGCAATCTAATGAAACAATTATTCAGCGAATATGCAAACATAATGTACAAAAAATATTTTGTAAATATTGATTCAGAGTTTTATTTTCAACAAAGTATGTACGATAATCAAAGCAATGATATTGATGTAGCTACATCTCAAGATACATTCAAAAATTTAATTGTTGTAAATTATCATAAACTATTTGAAGACAAAATTATATATCAAGGATTTAAAAAAGCGTTTAAGGGTAATTGGGGAAGCGCGTCACACACCAAAAAAATTGGAGTTATACAACCTTTGAATAGATTGTCTTATAATTCTTTTTTGTCTCATCTTCGTAAGGTAAATTTGAATATTAATGACAGTGCTAATATTGTCGAACCTCATTTATTACACGGTTCTCAATGGGGAATAATTGATCCGGTTGATACTCCTGATGGCGGTAATGTCGGATTTCATAAACATATGGCAATGATGACAAAAATAACACATGATATTGATGAAAATAAATTAATAAAATGGCTTTTTGAAAACATAAATAGCCCAAAATTAAAACTTAAACCGATTGAGAATTCATATTCATTTGAATTACATAATTTCACAAAAGTTTTTGTAAATGGGAAAATAATTGGAATATGTAACAATCCTATTCAATTCAAAAAAGTCATTTTAGACGCAAGAAGATTGAATTTTATTCCAATTTATATAAGTATTTCTTTTGAATATAAAGACAATAATATTTTTTTATGTTGCGATGAAGGCAGGATGATTAGACCAATATTATATGTTAAAAACAACACATTAAGTTATGAAGATAATGATATTATAAAAAATAAAAACTTTACATGGTCACATTGTATATATGGTAATTTTAATAATAGAAACGTATCAAACAATAAAGACTTTATTAATATAAATGTTAAAAATTTAGAAATTAATAAATCATCAATTATAGAATATTTAGACAAAAATGAAGAAGAATCTTCATTAATTTCTATGAATCCAGAAGCATTTAAAATTGGAATAAATTACAAATATACGCATTGCGAAATACACCCATCTATGATGTTTGGAGTAATGGGAAGTCAAGTTATATTTCCAGAACATAATCAGTTGCCTCGTGATTTATTCAGTTGTGGACAATCTAAACAAGCAGCATCTTTATATCATAGTAATTTTTTGAATAGAATAGATAAGACCGGAATATTACTTAATTATGGTGATATTCCTATTGTGAAAAGTAAAATGCTTAAATATATAAATAATGAAAAACATCCTTATGGAAGCAATGTGATTGTGGCAATTATGTGTTATAATGGATATAATGTTGAAGACGCTATTTTGTTCAATGAAGGTTCAGTAAAAAGAGGATTATTTCACACAACGTATTATAGTATGTATGAAGCATATGAAGAAAGTAGCACCATTGGAGACAAAGACATAAACAATGTATTTACTAATATAAATGAACAAGATAACATTAAAGTGAAGCCTGGTTATGATTACAGTCATTTAAATGAATATGGTATTATTAATGAAAATGTTGAAATGAACGATAAAAATGTTGTTATTGGAATGATGAGTTACAATGAAAATGATACAACATTAAAAGATGACACTTCTGTTGTACCCAAAAAAGGACAATTGGGGGTTGTAGATAAAACATATATTACACAAGATGTTGAAGGTAAACGTATTGCAAAAGTAAAAATTAGAGAACAAAGAATCCCTGGCATTGGTGATAAATTTTGTTCTAGATGTGGTCAAAAAGGTACAGTTGGATATATTATTCCTGAAGAAAATATGCCTTTTACTAAAAATGGTATTCGACCTGATATTATTATTAATCCTCACGCAATTCCATCACGTATGACTATTGGTCAACTTATAGAATGTATTAAAGCAAAATTAGGATTAGATTTGGGAGTTTTTATGGATTCAACGCCATTTACTACAGATTTTTCAAAAATAGCTCAAATTGAAAATAGTTTGATGGAAAAAGGGATACACAAAAGTGGCAATGAATATTTGTATAATGGTATGACTGGAGAGATGATAGAACATTCTATTTTTATAGGCCCCACTTACTATATGAGATTAAAACATATGGTCAAAGACAAAATAAATTATAGAAGCAAGGGACCTAGAAATGTTTTAACAAGACAAACAAACCATGGCAGAGCAAATGACGGAGGATTAAGAATAGGAGAAATGGAACGAGATGGTATTATAGGACACGGTTGTTCATACTTTTTGAAAGAATCATTAATGACAAGAGGAGACAAATATAAGATGGCAATATGCAATAATTCTGGTACAATTGCGATTTACGATAAACCCAAAAACCAATTTTTCAGTCCAATTATAGATGGTCCTATAAAATATAATTTAGAAGACAAAGATGACTTGAATGGGGTAAAAATGTCACAATTTGGCAAAAATTTTAGTATTGTTGAAATCCCATATTCTTTTAAATTATTATTACAAGAATTATCCGCAATGAATATTCAAATGAGATTAATTACAAATGAAAATGTAAATGAAATAGAATTAGGCAATAATATTAATTCTATAAAACAATCTGTTATAGAAGAAGAAGAAATTATTAATGTTGATATTAAAACGAAAGATGAGGAAATTTCAACAAATATAACTTCAATAAACGCTAGCGATGAATATAAAGACCGAGAAAAAATGAATGCAAATATGGATCTTTGGGATATTGTAGAAGAAACAGAAGAAGAAGTTGGTACTTTGAAATTATTTGTATCCTATATCATAGATGAACAGGGGAACGCTACGGAAACAATATTTAGCGATGACATAAAAGAGGTATATCCTACATTTTATCCCAGAGGGTGGTCGACTGAATTAGTAAACAAGCATAATTTACCTGTTTATATGTTAAAAGAATCTTTAAAATTAAATCAAATAAGAAATAATTGGAAAATAGTCACTGATATTTTTATTGATAGAATGAACAAAGGCATAAAAATAGACAAACCGATTGATGTTAGAAGCAGTGATGCGCAAGAAATACAATCTCTACCGCCGAGTAATTTGAAATTAGAACAAGTAACAAATATTAATCCAGAAAAGTCTATATCAATTCAAGTACCTAATATAGAAACTCTCTATGATGCCGGCGATGCAGACAGATCAAAATCTCCAACATTTCAAAAATTTTTAAACGCGCAAAAGGAATCTCCCCTAATGAATGAAGCGACACAATCTTCTCCTATACCATCATTCGGTAAAACGATTGATATGGCATCACCTACCCCCGATTTAAATATACAAGAACAAGAAAAATCTACCAATGATAATACCGGAGAAGGCGGAGAAGGCGGAGAAGAGGGAGTTAAAAAAATAATAAAACTAAATTAATAAATATGTTTTTTTTAAAATTGATTTAATAAATTTATATATTTAAATATATAAATCATGAGCAATGAAAACAGTACAATTATAAATGATATATATAATTCACGTAAACAAATTATATATTATCTAGATAAAGCAGGTTATAATACAGAATCGTATGAAAAATTTACGATAAGTGAAATTAATGCAATGAAACAAGCAACAGAACAAAATAATATGATAGATGATAGTTTGTTAAATTTTGAGGTTTCTAAAAAAGATAATGAAAGCCATAATTGTAAAGTTATTTACTATTTGAAACAAAATATAAAAAAAACCGTATTGTTAGATCTGGTATTTGATTATTATGAATACGACGAAGAAAAAAAGAAAAATAATGCAATTATTATTATTATTTTAGGAAATGTAAATGATACTAGTGTTAGTACAATTCAAGATCTTTGGAATAAATATAATGAATATTGTGCTTTATTTGATATAGCCACATTACAATATAATATTTTAGAACACAAATATGTTCCTAAACATGAAAAATTAGATGAAAAAGATAAAATGAAAATGTTTCAAAAATATAATGTAACAAATAATAGACAACTTCCAGAAATTAGTATGTTTGATGCTGTTGCGAAAGCAATTTTACTGAAACCTGATGAAATGTGTAAAATAACTAGAATTGATAAAACTTCATTTGAAAATAATTATTACAGGATATGTGTAATTTAAGCCTTAAATGATTTGTATGCATTGTAATACATTAATGCTCCTAATCCTCCTAATACTTGACAAACAATATATAATACATAATTATTCATTGATAATTTATTATTCATAAAAAATACTGTACTTACCGCAGGATTGAAATGACCACCAGAAATAGATCCGCCCCAATAGATTACCATTGCTAACGCAAAACCTATAGGAAATGCTACCCACTTAATATTTGCGTTTGCTGCAATTAAAATTACACTAATAAAGAAAAAAGTTCCAACGAATTCTACAAAAAATTTTAACATTTATATTATAATTATATAATAATTATATAATTATATAATGAGCAATGAGGATTTTTTTGTATGCGAAGATATCAGCAGTACATTAAATAAATATTTTGCATCCAATAAATACGATTCTATTATTGATAAAATGTATAATACAATGAACGGCGATAATTTAGAAGATGCCAGCGGATTATTTGTAGATATGAATAATTTTAATTTTTTTTTACAAAGTAAAAATTCTTCTTTTATCAATAATATTCAAAATAAAGATGATATAAATACAAGTATTTCTCAAAATAAATCTGTAGAAAAAAAAAGTGAAGATTATAAGCAAATATTTGAACAAAAATATTTATTAATTATTTTAACAATAATTATGTATTTATTAGTTGCAATATTCATTTTTTATTATTTTAAAAAAAGTATTTTTACTAATAACCCAAATTTACAAAAACCCGCTAAATAATAATGTTATTATTTAATATATGACGATTGATGCTTCGTTTGAAAATTTAGATAAAATGTTTGAAGAAGATCTTAATTATTTAAATGATGTTTACAGCAACTTTAATGAAAATACTTTTGATAATTCTATGGCTGAGGTAGATAGTCGGTTGAATTATTATTATGATAATATAAACAATATTGATATTGAAACATCATTGAACGATTTAACAGATTCTTATATTGGCAATATGGATAGTGATCATAATAAGATAAATTCATTATTTACGGATAAATATTATGTATATAATAAAAAATTAAAAAAAATTATGACACAATACGATACAATTGTAGCGAATACTGATAATAGTATGAAAACTGACACTTATGTGTTATTATTAATATGGGCAATTATATTTTACTTTGTATCATCCGCATTATTTTTAAGCATTGTTGAAGACAAAAAAGAACTTAATTTTTTTTCTAAAACACTATTAATATTATTTGTAATAGTTATAGGTTATTATACTATAAAAAATGGATGGAGATATATAAAGAATATAGCTTAATTTATATTATGTTGTATTATATAATATGAGTTATGGTTCAGGCAAAATAGATAGATTTAAAACGGCCCTTGATAATTATGTTACTAATAAAAATATTTATGATAATAATATGAATTATTATAAAGATGTATTCACTATTTTAAAACAGATGGATAATACAGTTGAAACTAAATTATATAATAGTGATGATACCTATTATATTTTGATTAATGATTGTATATTAAAAGAAGTAGACAAATATGAAATCAATTGTACTGATTCAATTAGTGGAACTATTACCTTAAATAACGGAATTATATATGATATTACAGGTAGTTCTGATGGTAGTTCTGATAAATCATGCCTGTATTTAGGCAAAATTGAAAATGGCAAAGAAGTAACTTGTTCTGATATAAACGGTATAAATAAAATACAAAGAGTTGGATTAACTGAGTATGACTTAAGTAATACGGTTTTAGGAAATGATGTGTTACAAACAACCAATAAAATAACTCCAGATATTACTACTAATGCAGAGTGTAGTAAAGAAGATGTTTATAGATGCCATAATTACGCTCAATTATCAGGCTCCAGTAATTATGGATTATATTCAACCATTGATGAATCAACAAATTGTAATTGCCTGATAAATGTATCTAAATATAATCAAGCGGAACAATACAGTACAGTAAATATTGACAAATTTGGAAAAGGAAGTTATTTAATGACATTAATGGATGGGCTGCCATATATTTTAAGTTCGCAAAACTATTCTGATAATTTTAATGAATTATATAAAGTAAATGATGAGAAAAGTGTATTGATAGATAATACTATTATGTCACTCGATGATGAGAGGTGTAATGCATTTGCTGGTTCGGGTATTACAGATATCAATATATCATTAGATGAACTTAAATCCCAGTGTATTAATCTAGCGAATAATTCTAGCGAATAATTCTAGCGAATAATAATTAATATATAATTATTTTTAATAAATAGATAATATAATTATATATTAATATGAGTTTCTTTCAATCTATTCAAAACAATAAATATGTAACATTTCCAACTTTTTCTACTGAAACAAAAAAACTTCCTATAAAATTAACAACATTTGAAGATTCAAATAGAATGTTTGAAGATGCAAAAATACCTGGTGGCTCTTCAAGTAATTTATATGAAATACAACATGATTCTAAATGTTTAAATTCAAATCCAACAAACAATCAATTAATAATTGGGGATTGCAATAGTTGTAATAGTTTATTTACATTAAAAACATTAAATAATGATTATGACCTTGATGACAGTGATTTGGTGAATAAATTAGATTTACATATATTACTAGACGGTAATTCTTTGACAGCCAGGACAGAAACAGAAGATGCGCCAGAAAATTTTACATATCTTTATTCTTTTGAAAATATAAAAGTTTACAAAATAAATAGTGATAATACTTTATACCTTATATATCCGCCGCCACCGGACGAGCCACCTATACCAAAAACAGAAATATATAATAAAATTTTTAGTGATAATATTGTAATTGAGGGAAGATTGATACATAAAAAAATAGATTCAGCGGGTATTGTTAAAAATTACTATGTTAATCTTAATAATAAACAAGATCATATATATATTGAAGAAAAAGAAAAAACTGATCAAATACTAGCAATTAAGTATAATTATAGAGCTGATAAAGACAAAGATACTAAAAAAGATCTTGATAATTCGTTGCCTGCGAATTTTTATCAGGGAACCATTGGTCGTATTGTAATTGATGATTCAGACAATATAAAATATCATCCTTCATATATTAATGATGATCCTAATAAAAACACAAGCAGTATGATTATTGATTTTACAAGCACCCCAAAATATACCGAATTTTCTATTATACCGACAAACACATTTATTAATAGTAAAATTATATACAGTTATGTGAATGATGATGGTTCACCTGAGAAATCAAATATAATATTACAAAATGGAGCAACGTTATCAAACAAAATGAAAATAAAAAAGAATGGAGTTGCTGTATCAGTAACTAAACGAGATATAGACAAGGAGGTCTTTGAGAATGGCCATTTTAAAGTTGTATCATCTAATAAAACACCAGATTGTGGTAGTAGCACTGTTGAAGGAATGACGGTTGAAGGAATGACGACTGATCCTTCGGTCTTATTTATTTCTATGTGCCAGAAGATTGTAACACTGAATATAACGAAATTTAAAATCGGAAACTTCAAAACTTGCGTAGATGATAATATTGCTCCGTTTTTAGATGCTGTTCAAAACGAATATCAAAATGCTCCTTATCACTATGCCAATGAAATTGACATATGCAATTTTATTGAAAAACTAATAAATTCTTTAGATGAAATATATACAATAATTAATAGCGCAGCATTTCGTATCGATTCGTTTGTAACAACAATTACTCAAAATCTAAGCACAGTTATAAAATCGAATTCTGGTATGTATAATCCATTTTATGCGACAACAATAAATAATAAAACATTCAGCAGTTTAACAGATAAAATGATTGAAACAATAGATAAGATTAAATCGCACAACGATAAAGTACAAAAATATAACAATAAATTACAAAAAATGAATATATTTAAGTCTGCCGATAGTAATTTTTATGTAGATACTGGTATTGATAAAATAGATTTGAATAATATTTTTATGATTGATTATGGAATATTTAACATATTTAAAAATTATTTCAATATATTTTCTGATAAATCGGGCGAAGATTATCTTTCTTTATTAAAAAATATTCCAAATTATAGACATTATAATGTTGACATTATTAGCGAATTAATGCCCAATAAAAAAGGATTTATAAAAAAATATGACGAATCAAACATTACAAATTTAAATAATACTATTTTATTGGTTGAACATTATGCAGAAAAAATTAAAAATTATTTACCAAAAATAAAAAATAATCTTACAGTTACTTCCATAAATACCAAATTTTTTAAAAAGATTGATTTATCAAAATCGTTCACTGAGCTTTTTATAGAAATGAGTCCTATTAAAGGAATCCCTGAAAATATATCAAAACTTTTGTATAAAACTCCAATAGAAAATACTGGATTTGCTTTACATACTATATATTATATAGATTCATTAAATACCTATTTAAATAATTGTAAAACATATATACAATATAATAATACTATCAAAACAAAATTGGATAATTTTGATATTAATATAACCCCTTCTATAAAAAATAATGAAATAGCCAATTTTTTAAACCAATATGTTAAATTGATTAAAAGATCTTTTATAACAAACCCGCGCAGAGCAAAATCAGCCGAAGCTGAACAATATTATAATGATTTGAAATCTTGTATTATTGATGGAGATGATGAAAATGTCACTAACGCGGCAAGAATGATTATCAATTTACATAACTTTTACTGCAATTATGGTATAACAATTGAACCTGAATGTAAAAATATACAGCCCCGGCTTGTCAATATAGAAAGTATTGATACGCTTTCCGATATATACAAAGACTCATATATAGATGCAATTTTAATAAAATATATAATTCACCCTCATTTTGTAAAAAAGTCCAAGAAATTGTATAAATACATAATTAGTAGTTATAATGATTTGATGACAACTGGAGGCGTGTCATTTGAACCAGCGAATCCTTCACTACCGGCTGATATGTTTAGAGAACCTTTTACAGAAGGCATTACTGGTACAACAAGCCGAGAATTATTATTCCCTAGTAAACCGCCAGCAGATACATTAAATACCCTATTAAATAGTTTCAAAGATGAAAATCCGAGCGTAATAGAACATGGATTTTTGTTTGATGGAAAATATCCTATGTCTGAATATATAAAAAAAATAGGCGAAGAAAGTTATATAAAATGGACAGGTGCTTATACTGAAACAGATGGAGCTTATTGTCTTGACGTGAATGGGACAAAACATAATCCTGATTTAGATATAAGTTATACTTGTGGCGGAAGAACATACGGAAAAATAATGCCAATCACTAAATACAATAATAAAATTTTTGATAAATGTAATGCTAAGGTATGTAATTTTGAAGCTTCGTTAAAATTAATAATTCAAAGCAATAAAGTGTACTTATATTTTAATCGGGATGATGCACAAGATAAAATGATTGAATTATGTGAAATATCAAATTATTTAGCAGGGGGTATGAAAACTTATATTGACAACAATATTGAGGATAATGATATGGATTCTGTATATTCTATTAATACAAAGATTAATTCAGGAACAGAAAAATCATCTATGAATATGGAATATTTAACTTTACCAGATGATACAGATGGTAATAAACAAAAAGTATTGATTGATGAGACTAACAGTTGCATTTTGTATTTTAATTCAAAAAAAAAATTAAAAGTTAAGTATCAAAATAGATTACAAGTAAATATAACTAATTCTAATTTTTATTACGGTAACTCAAGTGAGAATAAAACATATATAACTTCATATAAGTCAACTTCTGATATAAATAAAAAGATTAGGAAAAATGTATATATAAATAATAATAATGATGCGTATAAAATAAAAAATGACGGATCTATATTATCTAAAAAGGACGAAGACATAGACATAAATAACTATTGTTTAAATCAGAGTACGGATTTTTGCAAAACTATTCCTGAAATCGATGACACTAGTACAGGCAATTATGTTGGTATATTCAAAAAAACAGATGGCATTGATCATAATATTGACAAAAAATATGCGAAATGTATCTATATGAATACTGGGACTGGTTGTTTACCGAATGATGAAGCCGGTACTTATAACAATTATAAATATTATTTTAACAATAGCAATAATAGTAATTATAAATCTTGTATAACTGACAGTTCTAATGTAAATATAATAAATTCTTCTCAATATAATGCCATTGAAGATATAAAGAATGATTTTACTTCTACTGTATGCAGTCTAAATAATGTAATTACGGAGATCAAAACGGAATATGAAGATTCTAGAATGGTATTTGATAAATATTTCGAAGAAATGATTGACGCATTTAACGATTTAGATGAAAATGAATTAAAGCTATTAAAAAAGACAAATGATAGTATAGAACAATTAAAAGAAATTGTAATTGAATATAAGAATGTATATCAAACCGCAAAAGAAAATGAGAAAAAAAAATCAATAATATATGGCCAAACCCGTGACAATAAGATATATTATGATTATATGGATAGAAAAATGGCAATCGCTGGTATAAGTACAATAATTATACTGATGTTTTTATTTAATTCTATGAAAAAATAGATATTATAATATATATAATGAATCAAGAACCAAAAACAAATATTAAAAATATAGAAAATCCTGATAAAAAATCAAAAAAAAAGGCAGTAAATAATGAAAACAACTTAATTAATAAATTATTTATTCAAATGAAAAATTATAGTTTATATAATGACCGTGACAGCATAATAAATGATGGTACTTGGCAAGGAAGTAGCGCGGATGATTTCAACCCTTCAGTAAAAGATATAAATGATTTAATTTACAATAGTTTAAATACTGGTATTGAAAACAATGAAAGTGTATACAATGATCTAAACACTGATATTAGTAACATATCTAAATCATATAATTACAGCGTAGATATGTATAGAAATCAAGACAAGATGAATAAATTTACATTAAATAAATTAGATAAGTTTAAAAAAAAAAATAATCATTTGTTATATGATTTAGATAATAAAAAAAGGCATCAGGCCATATATTTATTTTATATAGACAAATATCAAGCTCAAATAGAAATTTTATATTTAATTATATATTCAGCGATTATTGCTATAATATTAAATTACTTAAATAACAAATTTAAGTTTATTATCAATGATACTATATTTATAATTTTATTAGGTATATTATTATCATATGTGGTAATTCAAACTATTTTGAAATTATTTGACATATATTATAGAAGTAATATTAATTTTGATGAATATGATTTTAAAAAAAATATAGATCAAGATATTTCATATAATTATGTGGACCCCGATTTAGAAGAAAAATGTAATGCAGAAATCAAATTATATGATAGCGTATTAGCCGATGATATAAGCGAAGATGATATTGAAGATTTGAATGCTGATGAATAATTTATTATATTATAATATATTAAATTTGTATATTATAATAATGAGTCAACCAATTCAGTATAAGAAAACAAGAAAAGTTCCATATTTAAATTTATATAATCCTGAGATAGATTCATCATATAATTATTATATAAGAGATCTTAATAATATAGATACAACTTTACAAAACGATGATGATGTCCAATCAACATATAATTCTTATAAAACATACAGGGCTGATATTATGTATGATTCCGATAATGAAGAAATGTATGATTTAGATATAGCAGTAATAGACGCATTAAAAACCGATAAAGAATATTTATTTAATAATAATAAAAATAACTCACAAGAAATGAGAGCAATAATGAATAGAATAAGAAATTTAGATAATAATGACCAATATAATGCCGCGTTGAATAAAATGGTACAAGATGATATATCTAATACTTTGGTTGATATAAAAGATATGACTCAAAATTTGAATAACAAAAAAAGATATTTAGAAATCAGAAATTATTATGACAAAAAAATGAACGATCATATATATATATTTAAGGTTGTTGTATTCATTTGTTTAGTGATGTTATTGATTAGTTTTATATATAAAAGTGGGCTTTTACCTGATAGTGTTTTTGTAACTTTGATTGGTCTTGGTATATCTATTATAGTAATATATACAATTGGTAAATTGATTGATATATTTTTAAGAGATGGTTATAATTATGATGAATATAATTATTATGTAAGAGGCGAATATTATTTGAAGAAAGATTTGTCGGGTAATGATATTTCAGATCATTCAGATATTCCATTATATGAACAAGAAGATATAATTTCAAATAAATGTTTAAACATTATGAATAAATCTTAATAATGTATATATGGGTTTATTAGAAAGTTTATTTCAAAATTCTGATACAAATTGGCTAAAATCAAAATGTCCCTCTTTATTTGATCAACATGGTAGTTTTAATAAATTACCGTCTAAATATACTGTTAATGATAAAATTACAGATGTATATAGAAATACAAATTTAGAAAATGGAAAAAATTATTATAATGTAGTAGAATCTGGAAATGAATATGTAGAAAATCTTTTAGAAAAAGAAGAAATATATATGAAAACTAAATATGGAAAAGATTTATATAAATATTTTATACAACAACGTAAAGATTATATAACAAAAAAATTAGAAACAGATTGTACAACAGTTATTAAAGAAATTTCAGATGGCGGTAGCAGCGATGCTGTGAATATAAATAATTTTATATTAAGTAAAGAATTCAATACTCTAAATGAAACATATTCATTATATGTTAGCAATAACAAAATAAAAGACAAAAATAAAACAAATAAAATAGACAGTGATAATTTAGATAATCGTAAATTTTCATATATACTTACTGAAATAAATGCAGTAGATAATATAAATAATATTTTATTTTATTGTTATTATTTTAGTGTATTGTGTTTTTTTATTTATATATCATTAATTAATAAATTAGAATTAAAAAAAAATGCTCCTATTTATTTAGCAATTATTATTGTTCCATTTATTATAAATTATGTTTTCATAATTTTAGTTTACATATATGATACTGTAAAATCTACTTTTTTTAATACTACAAGCGGTCCTAAAAATGCTTTTTTAAATGAAAATTTTATGTAATGTTAATTTAATGCGATAAATTTGGATTACATTAAGTTCCTCGTCCTCATTCATCCATACCTTCTTTATTTTGGTGATATGAGGTTTCTTCTTTCCATGTAAAATTGGTGTACCCTGTTTTAGATGGTATTTTACCATATATTTTTGCCAAATAACTCATTACATCTTTACCAGTTACTTGAGTTTTACCGTCAGTGATACTCCTATACCAAGCATTAAATTTGTTCAATATTTCACGCTGTTTAATTCCGTAACCTTCTGGATGCGGAGTATTATTAATCATATTATTATGGAATTCTAAAAATATATCTTGATCGTCTCTGTATTGCTGAGTTGCCAATAATACCGGTTCAACATCGGTAACTCTGCCTTGTGTTTCATATGCAATTTCTGTAAGCATTGATAACAATACAGGAGCCCATTGTTTGAATTTTTGATCTAATTTTTTATCAATCTTATATTGATATTTGTAATCATCTCCAGGAAATTTAGGATCATCATAAGGATTTTCTATAAATTTAGAATTGAAATCTACCTTTCGAAGTCTTCTCCAAGTACCATCATCATTTGATTTTATCTCAAACATCGTATTTGTACATACTACTAATTTAAAATGCGGAATAAATGTAACACTGTCTTTGAATAATGCTCTGCATTGGATTGGATCTCCGCCTGTAAGCTCTTTCATAATGCCTTCATTGATTGTGTCATTTTTGGAGGGTTCTTGCATTACCGCATATCTAGTTCCAATAAGATTGTAAATTTCTGAAGAAGTGCTTCCAATATTTGTTCTTTTTTGAGTAATAAGACTGATAGGCACGGTTCCTTTATATTCTCCCAATACTAAACTCATTAGTTCTACTAATTTAGATTTACCATTTGCACCTGATCCATTGTAAATATTGAATGTTTGATTTTCATTTGTTCCTAACAAGGTTGACGCCATATGATTCCACATATATTCACGTAATGAAGAATCGGGCTGTTTTGTTTTTTCATCAATAATGTCTGGGAAAAGTTGTTTCATAAATTCTTTTATATCATTTATGATATGTGGTTGATTTTTTTGATAATAGCTAATAGGTTTATATATTAAATTTGTTGATTTTGATATATAATCATCATGTTTTCCTTTTCTGCATGTTTTTTCTTTGAAATCAATTACACAATTTGTGCATCCTAACAAATAAGGATTTTTGTCTAGCTTGTTGTAAAATTCTTTATCCCAAAAAAGTTCTTGACATTCTCGAAGAATATTATTTTTGGTGCTTGTTTTTTTTAACATTTTACAAGTAGTGCTCATTTCATTACGTTTTGTAATAAAATCTTTATGGTCATCGTTAGAAGTATCATTAAATTCATTTACAATACTATTTGCCATATTATTTGAAATTAATTCATTCTGATTATTATTATTTTGCACAATTACATTATTTTGTTTCGCGGTAATTGTATTTTGAAATGCAAATAGTTTTTCTTCATATTTTTTATACATGCTTGTTGAGATCTGCAATCGTAAACTACTTCCATTGTCATTTATTTCCCAACGATTGTTTTTGAATTCATACCATATATTATTGCCTATACCTGCACACACATATTGAGATTTATACATATTAAACAATGTGTTTGCCAAATCGCATTCAGTGTTATTTCTAAAAGAATAGTAAATATAAAAATCTACGGTGTTATTATATATAATTTTGTATTGATCTGGATTAGATGTTTTTGCCCAATAAATAATAGATTTATATGTCAATTGGTTGTTCACGTCGCCATTTTCCCAGTAATCCAATACATCATTATTTTCAAAATCAAAATGGTCTATTTGACTACAAAATTTTAACCAAGTCAAAATCATTTTTTCACTTGTATTTTTTAAGGCCCAACATACACGAATCCATTTATCATACGATCCATTTCCCCAATAATTTTCTGTCAATGCCATAGTATAATCATGAATTTCTTTTAACTGATAATCTATGTTTGCATCTTTAAACAAATTATCAAGCATAGAATCTAAATCTTGTGTGTTTTTTATATCTTGCAATTGATTACATTTAGAAGAAATCTTTAATTTTGACTTATTGGTCATTTTTGAGACAATTTTATTATATTCGTCTGAATAGAGTTCTTTCAATTGGAAATTATTGCAATTTGTCGTATCTCTTATTAATAATAAATCAAAATAATCATTTAACTTCATTATTTCTAAATCCATTTCTGTTATATCAATGTTATCATTTAATATTGACGTTTCAAATATATGTTTTAACTTGTAGCAAAGTTTTCCGGGCTTTTGAGATCCATATAATTGCCATCCAACTGTTCCTTTCACGACCGCTTCATCTACAACACTTTCCCAATCATTTACTAATGGCAAATCCTCCCAAATATCATTTAATTGATCAATAAGAAGATTTCTAAATAAAAGCTTTGTTGCATAATCGGCAGTAATATTAATAATAATATGAATACCGTCTTTCGTGATTGTTTCTTCGCAATTAACCTGTTCTTTTTCCAATATATAAAATGTGATTACTTTATTTGATAGATTATCAAATATATCATTGAATATATTCAAACATAATTCAACAAAGTCACTGATATGGTTTTTAGTGTGCTGTTTTTGGGTAACATCTGTTGAATATCTAAAATCTAAGTCTATTGCAAATTTACCAATCGGTAACTGACGTTCAACCAAATAGGATATGCTATTATTTGTAAACACCTCCTTTTTGTAAATTGATTTAAATGATTTTATATTATCAGGAGATATATAATACTTATTCCCGAATACATTTTGATCTTTGTCACCAATTTTTATATAATTTGCAAGACTTTTATCTTTTGTTATAAATTGTTTTAGATGTTTGTCTAATGACATATTAATGTATTGATATATTATAATATTTCTTTTAGTTTTAAATGTCAATTTTTTATTTATTCTATATAACTTAAAAACTTCTAAATAATATAATTTAATGAACGAATCTTTTAAAAGAATTGCGCTTGATATTGTAGATCTTCAAAAAAATCCTATAGAAAATATATATTATTTTCCAAATGAAGATAATATACTGGAGGGAACGGCTCTTATTATTGGTCCAGAAAATACTCCGTATGAATATGGAAATTATATTTTTGGATTTTATTTTCCAACAGAATATCCATATAAACCGCCAAAGGTACTTTATAAATCAAATGATGGAAAAACCAGATTCAATCCGAACTTTTATAGAAACGGCAAAGTTTGTCTTTCAATATTAAATACATGGAGTGGAGATCAATGGAGTGCGTGTCAAACAGTTCGTTCTATTTTATTAATCTTGCAGACAACTATGAATGAAATGCCTTTATTAAATGAGCCTGGCGTAACAATAAGTAATAAAGTATGTATATTAAAATATAATCAAATTATTGAATATAAAAATATAGAAATTACAATTCTGAATTATATAAAAGACATAGAAAACATTCCAGTTAAAAATAATGAATTAATCAAAATTATTATAGAAAAATTTCAAGAAAATAAAGACAAAATCATGAATAATATAATTAATTTAATAAACAAATATTCAAATTCACTCTACGTTGAATTATACATATATGATTTAAAATTTATGTTATATTATAACATTCTACATAAAACATTATTAAGTATAATAAATAAAAATTGATATAATAATTTTTTTTATATTTATATTATTTTATAATGGACTTTTGTAAAAAATGCGACAATATGTATTATATGAAAAAAAATGAAGACAAAAAATTAATTTATTATTGTAAAAATTGTAATTATGAAGAAGAAAATTTGATAAAAGAAAAAAATTTAAAAGTTTTTACATACAATAATAATAGTTATTATGATATTAAGATTAATGAATATACTAGATATGATCCTTCTTTGCCTCATGTAAATAATATTAAATGTCCAAATTTAGATTGCGAATCTAATAAAAAAAATAGTTCATTGACATCTGATATTATTTATTTCAGGATTGATGATAAAAATATGAAATATTTATATTTGTGTTATCATTGTAATTACAGCTGGAAACCCAATCATAATTAAAAAATTGATTTAAAAATAATATATAAACAATTTATAGTATATATCAAACTATGGACGAAGAAGATAATGATTTTGATGCTACTCTAGAACAACCTGAAGCTGATGTTGAGGCAGATGTCGACGCTGATGTTGAAGGAGATGTTAAGGATGAAGAAATTGGCGATGGTGATGGTGATGGTGATGGTGATGGTGATGGTGATGGTGAT
>CERI01043305.1_pt1 | contig 32154 bp, 14 predicted proteins | sample 350261 | NCBI WGS metagenome assembly CERI01 (sample SAMEA2620979, study PRJEB7988) | marine metagenome | isolation source: saline water (ENVO:00002010), including
AAAAGAAAGTAAAAAGAAGGCAATTTCAGAAAATGTTAAAAAGGCAAAAGAAACAGGTAATAAATTGACACAAATGGTAGACGATGATGGACATTTAATGGGTGTTAATAATACAATGGAGAGCGTATTTGATTCTAAAGAGGAAGTATCTGTATCAGACATTAGAAATGAATTGTTTAATGGCGATGACGTTAGAACAAAATTTAAAGATGAACAACGTAAAAAAATGGAAGAAGACCATATGTTGAATAGTGCGTCCAATGATATTATGGTTAATATTAATAATGATGATACTACTGGCGATACTACTGACGATACTACTAGTGACACCACTGATTAATAAATTGACCTATGATTAATATATTTTATTTTTAATTATTAAAATATATTAGTATCGTAATGGATTCTAATTCTGATTTACTGATGAATCAAAAGGATACATCATGTATTTTAGTTAATACAGAATGTATTACTGCGAATAGTGAAAAAAAGAAAAAAAATAAAAAAAAGAAAAGAAAATGTGAAAAATACCCAGAAAAATACTGCGTGGTATGCGATAAAAAATTAAAGATAACGTCTACAAAATGTAGATGCGGTTATAAATATTGTAATTTACACAGATTACCCGAAGATCACTTATGTAATTTTGATTATAAGATAATGGATCATAAATTATATGAAAAAACACATGGGTTAGGCGGAGGCGCGTTTGATAAAGTTTTGAAAATTTGAGTTAATTATTTATTGTATATTTTTTGGTTATAGTTTCTTAAATAGGATTGTACATTGTCACCATATAAATTATAATCAGGAACTTCACAATTAAAAGCCTTAACGTATTTTTTTTCAAATATACTTTTAGGCAAACCACAATATAAATTGTTCATATCTATAATATTTACATCTAGATTTCTAATAAATATTTCCTTAATTTTTTTGATATCGTTAACGATACAAATAAATTTATAATTTTTTTTTATTTCAATTTCGTTTAAAAGTGGGGTTTCATCATGGAATTGATATACATTATATTTGTTTTTTTTTACCAAAGATTCACAATTAATAAGATGTTTTTTACCGTTATTTCCCTCTCCAATTATTATTATAGGTTTATTAATATTTAAATATTTTCTTAACAAATTTTCTGCTTCCTTATAGGTTTGAATTATCATATTTATATTTAATAACGTTGGTTTCATTTAAATACTTTACCTTAAAATATTTACCAGTTACTTTTTCTAACCATAATTCTGGATTTTTTAGTGAAATTTTCAGGATCATATTCTTCACCTCCATCGTCATCAGATTCGTATAAATGATTTCTGGCCCAATATTGTTGTTCTCCCAAACGGAAATCACCGTGTTGTGATGCCTTATACCAAAACACTTGATCACTTAATTTATTTGAGATTGTATCATTTGCTATTACGAGACATTCATAATTTTCAGTACATTGCAACATAACCTTTTCAAAAAAATCAAATGTTTCAAACATACCTGCATAATTTTCCCATATTTTTTTACGATTTTTACGAATAGACTCTCTTAAAATAAATACATAATCAATATTTGTTCTTAATGATGGGGGTACACCTAATGGATACTGCATCGTAATAATTAGCATTATTTTCCAGTGCCTCCCATTCATAAATAACATGCGCATTAATTTGTCTCTCGTCCAACGATCATCATATAGACAATCATCTAATATACAGAATATCCTACCATCGTAATCGGGTAATTGTCTGCCATATACTTGTTTTTGTTTTTTTATTGCTTTCATTACATGTTTTTGCCTTTCAAGCAATTTCTCAATAATATTACTGTCATATTCTTTATGAATCATACATTTAGGTAATAAACTTTCATAAAAACCGTTACCCATTTCTGTACCAGACATAACCGCACCTACTTTTAAATTCTGATGATGATACAACAAATCCCTAACTAAAAAACTTTTACCTGTTCCTCGTTTACCTATTAAAACGATTACAGGTCCTTGTGATTTCTTTGGATCAAATCTTATCCGTTTCATATCAAATTTGTTAAGTTCAATATTCATAATATAAATACTATATTATTATTTAAATTCATATTGAACACAAAAAATAAATCATTAGTTACATTATTTATTTAAAAAAATCAATAAATATAAAGCATATGATTGATATTTTTTATACTAAAAGAAATAATAATAAACTTTTTACCGATTTTGACAATATTGTTAAAATTAAAGATACACAGAATTATTCACCTATATACAAATGTTTTTTTTCTTTGAATCATAGTAATTATAATAACATAAACCTGAATAATAGTAGATATATTACCAATATCAATCAAAAAATTAGCGAAAATGTTTATGATATCACTTACGAGTTTAAAACAAAGAACGGTAATATAGAAAAAAAAAATATTGAAAGTTTTTTTAAGTTTATACCAATTATTGATGTTACCAATTTTTTAAAAGGAAAATACCATAATGAAACATTAGATTTACCTATATTCAAAAATGTTGAAAATAATGTGTTTTTATCATCAAAAAATAACATCAGTGATAAAATTCATCGTGAAAATAATCAGGCATATGTTGATATGTTTTTTAATTATTTATCAAGTAAATTACTAATTGATCATAATTTTATACACGGAATAAAGTTTTATGGATCGTTTGTTGGAATAAAGGAAAAATTAGTATTGAATGTAGCCGACGATATTATTTATTTGTATGAAAATGAATATTTTAGAAATTCAAAAGATATCTTATATGAAATAGACGATTTTGATGAATCATTATTTTTTGAAAATGAAACTAGATCAAATAGGAATAAGCTATCTATAAGTGATAAAAATATGTCCATTGAATTAGATAACATAAAGGATAATTTTTCTAATGATTTTAGTGGTATTTTTAAACTAACAACAGAAAATTTAGATGTTTTCAATCAAGATAACGTTAATTTTAAACACATAACAGAGATAACAGATATTTCGGTAAATGAACATAATTTTTGCATCCCCAATTATAAAAACAAAAATGAAAGTTATCAGAAAACAAATTCAACACCATCTTCACGGACATCTGGAACCAATTATGACGAGATTGATTCTCAAGAAGATACCGAATCAAGTGACAATAGTGATAGTGATAGTGAATGCGAAACAAGTTCAAGTTTGGAAAGTGAAATTTTGCAAATGACTGTTTTTAATTATCCAATACAAATAGCATGTTTGGAAAAATTAAATCGTACGATGGATTCTATAATGATTGAAAGCATAAGAAATCAAGAATCAATAAAAGATAGTGAATGGATTGCATACCTTGCACAAGTAGTAATGATGTTAATTACTTATCAAAAATTATTTGATTTCACACATAATGATTTACATACAAATAACATTATGTATGTAGAAACAAAAAAACAAAACTTATATTATAAGGTTGATTCGGTGCATTATAAAATACCCACATATGGCAAAATATTTAAAATCATTGATTTTGGAAGAGCTATATACAAATATAAGGACGTTAACATATGTTCAGATTGTTATTATTTCAATGAAGACGCTGGAACACAATATAATTTCCCCCCTTACTATAACAAAGATAAACCTTTACTTTATCCAAATAAAAGCTTTGATTTATGTAGATTGGGTTGTGCCTTATATAATTATTTAGATTATGATGACAAAATGGCCAATATGAAATTAAAAAAAATAATTAATCATTGGTGTGAAGATTATAAGGGTAGAAATATATTATATAAGAAAGATGGTGTTGAGAGATATGAAGATTTTAAATTATATAAGATGATAGCACGAACGGTAAATGATAAATTACCCATTGATGAATTAAAAAAACATTTTGGACACTTTAAAGTTTCTAAGAAAAATATCAATAAGAAAAACAAAATAATTAATATTGATAAACTTGAAAAATGCTACATTTAAAAATTTGGAGCATTGGTAAATACTTTTGGTACAGAAATCATTGATTTAGGGTTGATTTGATTATTTATAAATAAACCTGCAACGCAACAAATATAAACAACTAAACTTTCCCTAACAAGTTCTTTAATAGGTTTAGCCTGTTTAAATATAAATCTCATTTCAATAAATTTATAAATTAAATATACTACGGAAATTATTAAACTTAATAAAAATATTGATGTATTCATTATATATTTTCTATAATATTTTTTTTATAGAAAATATTCGCAAAATTATTCCAACACTTTAATGTCTGATAAAATAGAATCTTTTAAATTTGTTTCATCTTTTATTTCCATAATATTCAACGAATTTAAATTTATAGCCTCGTTGGAAATTTTTAGAGAACCTTCGTCATCATCATAGTCTTCCTCCATTTCTTCTTCCTCCTTTCTTTCATTGTTTCTAATTTCACTAATTTCTTCCAACCTTTCAATTGTTTTTGGCGCAGATACAATTGTTTCTTCATTGGAGCCCATATCCAACACTTTATCATTATCATCAAAGGATATATTTTTATCTAATTCTTCAGTATCAACCTTTATTGTATCAATATTTTCACTAGCTTCTTCTAAATCTTCAATTATATCTTTAATATCGTCATCTTTCACAAATTCATCAACGACTTCCTCCGAATTATTGTCATGCGATTCATCAGTCGTCGTACTTGAGGTTTCCTCTGATTTTTTAACTAATTCGGTTTCATCTTTCAATAATGGTTTCAAATTTTCTTCAACATTTTCTTGCTCAGCATTTAATTCATTTTCAGATGCATCAACCGAAGTTTCATTTTCTTCCTTGAGATCTTCCTCGGGTATATCTTCTTCTATAAGTTCTTCGGTTATTTCTTCTTCGGTCGTTTCATCAATGTAAGCACGCAAGATTTTTTCAATGGGCATACTTTCACGAATCACCTCTAAAATGCTTTCTTGACATAAAACCGTATTTTCTCTCATATTTTTTTGATATTGTAAAGGTAATATATCTTGTTCGTATAAATAAACATTTGTATATAACTTTCTAGCATACAATACATAACATTTGTGTATAAAACTATGTAACTTTGGAATATCCAAATTAATTTTTTTTTGTTTATTGGATACACGTATACTAGTTAAAACCTTTAATTGTGTTATATGGACACATGTTATTAAATCATCTAAATATTTACAACCACTGGAATTAATAATACGTTGTGTTTCATTTTCAATTATTGTATCGTTCCATTTAGGTACCCTAGCTAAGAAATTTTGAAATGTCATTAAATATTTTTCTTCTTCATCATTGTCAATACACAACTTAAAAGCGTCGTCAAAAATTGATTTTACTCCTTCTATTAGTAAAGGTGTTAGAATAGTAACTAACCTACTAGAATACTCATTTTTTGCTTCAGATAGTACATTTACATTATAATCATCCATTTTTACATTGATACAATATTTTCTAAAGTTAATTTTTTCCGCAAGTATGTAAAATACAATACGTATATCAATAATATTTTTTCGTTTCTAAATTCCTTCTTAATCATATTGAAATAAGTCAAATGTAAATATTTATCGCATTCTTTATTTTTATCAGTATGATTTAAATTATCTAAGTAAATAATAAAATCATTACAAGAGTATCCTTTGTAATACAATTTATTTGCTATATCAATACAATCGTGTATATCTTTTATTTTAATACTGTTAATTATTTTTTTAAATCTGTCACGACGGTTTATGGTATTTATGCAAATATTTTTATTTATTTTTTTTTTAATGTGATGATGTAAATTCGTTTTTTTGTTTTCTATATTTGGAAGCGGGATATAAATATTACAAAATCTTGAAAATATTGGTTTTAATATTTGATCGGTATTATTAATCACTATGAAAAATCTTGTGGAATGACTGAATATTTCAATGCAACGTCTTAAAGCTGATTGTGCATCAATAGTTAATTTATCCGCATTAAATAAGACTATGCTTTTAAAAATGTTGTTTTTTTTATTAATATTAAGTTTTGAAAAAAATTTTAGATCTTCGCGAATAAATTTAATACCTTTGTTATGTGAACAATTTATATACATCACATAGTCATCTATTTGTTGTTTTGAATATATCTTATTAATGAAATAGTTTAACAATGTATGCTTCCCATTTCCATTTGGACCGTGAAATATTATATGAGGTATGTTGTTTGTTTCTATAAATTTATCTAATTTTTTAATTATTGCATCATGCAAAGATAACATGTAATTAAATATGTTAGTTTAATTTATTTAATATTAAATTGGTAGTATTAATATTAAATTCGGTAGTGTAATAGAGTATTTTAATTATTTTATTAGGTATTATATAAAATTACTCAGTAATAGATCTATTGAATGGATTATCTTGTAAACTACTGAGAATATCTGATGAATTTCTATTGTTATGAATTTCTCTTGTGTTTTTACCATTTAATTCACCATAAACACCAACGCCTGCACCAACTTTTGAAAATGAACCAAATTGTTGGGGGGTGAATGTTTTGCGATTCGGCATACTAGTAATGTTTTGATAATTATTTGTTAGTTTCATATTTCCACTATTTATACGATCCAATTTAGAAACGATCTCTTTCGTCGGATTAAAATTAGCTTCTTCATATTGATCATATGAGGTTGGTTGTGATAAATAACTGGGTGCAGAACTATCACCGAAATACTGAACATTTGTAGTATCTCTCTGAACAGCTACAGGCTGATGAACGTGCTTTTCATAACCAGTGTTTAAATTTTTACCACCCATTAACATGTGCTTAGTATTTTCGGTTTGCTCCTTTATTGTAGTTTTAAGTGTATCATTTGGATTAAACACGGGAAACTTATCTTGTCCATGTGCATTACCAATATTACGGGATTTACCCAACACGATTTCCTTTCTTGTTGGTTTTATTAAATCCATAATTGGTGCCGTTAAAGCACTAACAAAAGTTTTTGCATGACCAAAAGATTCGGGTTGTTTATTAACACTTCTAGAATTTGGATCACAAACAAAGCCCGATTTACCGTAATCATGACTTGTATTCCCAGTATCTGGTTGCGCAACACCACCCAAATATTTTGTATAGGGATCCAATACATTTCTGTGAGATTCTTCATAATTTCCTATTTGATAAATACCTTTTTTTTCATTACCCGTGCCACCGAAATATTCTACATTATTTTCTTCGCGATTTTCTTCTTTCATGATAATTTCAGATCTATTTCGTTGTGCTTTACTAACACCAGTTGTCGTAAACCATCTATCTGGTGTATTTTCATAATAACGATCGGGGCGATTTTTTTCCATTTTTCCCATAATTGGTCTTTTATTTTTACCTTTTGGCCCCAAAACTACACCAGAATAGGTATTTTTTTGATTGTTTAATGTTCTCATCTCATTTGCCGTTTTTGGCATCCATTTTTCTCTTGCTTCCATTCCAGAATTAAATCCACCATCACCATCAGTAGTATATCCACGATTCAAACCAGGTGCAACCTTAATTTCGTCCCACGGTTTAACGTTATTCATTTTACTCGTAACATTATTTCTCATTCTATCTTGTACAAAATCATTTACATTGGGTGTACCGTGAACCCAATGCATATTTTTTTCGGGTTTAAACAGTGGTGCTTGCTCTCTTTTTTGTATATCTTGACTTCCCATACCTATATGAAAATCTAAAATATTTTCATTACTATAATTTGTATTTTGTGTTATATTTGAACCAAAATATGGTTGTGTGTCTCCAGGGGGAGAAAATAAGGTACTCTTTTCATTATTCATAATTACAGCGTCGGAATTATTTGTAGTTTGTTTTACATGCAGAGGTGGTCTATTATTTTGAACATGTATATTATTTTCAAAACTCTCAATGGGTACAGGTACATTGTTATTATTTGATAAAATGTACATAGCACCTAAAGCTACGATAGGTATTGCTAATTCGGCCATTATTATTATATATATAAAATATTATATATTATATTATGTATACTATTTTATTAAATAATAATTGAATTTGTTTGACTTAATTTAAATAACCACAATTTCATAAATTAATCAATTTTTGGTATAATTGGTTTGAAATTGTCTCTCTCAATAAGTCGCGTGTTTAAATTATTGTGGAAATGCATACATACATTTTCTTGTGGATCTAAATGTAAAGGATAAAATCTATTTTGTTCTAAATCTCTATACATCCATGCGGGATGTGTGACTCTACTTTCATCTGTTATAGGTTTATTAATGACCGGATATGTAATTTCGCGAGTATACGGTACCCCTTTGTTTGGAAATTGTTCACTTATACAATCCTTTGAGAGTTTTCTAGTGCGATTGGTTAAATCACTGTGAATGTCAATGGGATGACCGTTGTACACTTTTCTTAAATTAGCACCCCATTCTTGTACCCTCATTTGCGGATCATTGAAAAATACAGGCTTATCACCAAAACCGGGTTTGTTTAAAATATACCTACATGGATCTGTGGATTGTTGAAGATTTTTATTTACTCTATCTTTATCGTAATGAAATCGTGTAAAAGACATACTTATACTAATATGATATTATTTATTAGTATGAGTTATAATTAATTACTACCCGATGTACTATTTGGTTGTAATATAACTGCTTTTAAAGTATCTCCTACAACCCATCCATCACCTTCTGTTGCACCAGGATTACCATCTAGTTGTATCACTACTTGACGTCCATCAGCAAAAGTATCACTGTATTCGTTTGTAATCACTACGGATCCCATTATAAAGACCAGGCCATCTATAATTTTTTCTTCTCCGTCCAGCATTATTTTTCCAGAATCAATCTCTGTTTTGAGGTTAAAAGATGGGTCTCTTTGTGTATCGTATGATTTATATCGTGTATTACTTAAATCTCTGAAAAATACATGAAAATTGTCTGCTTTGTCTTTATATTCAAAGAAATCTTCTTCCTCTAAAGGAATGTAAATACTTTCTTGTTTAAGATCATACATTTTGTCAAAATCATCGTCTCCAGCTCCACGTGTACCCGAAAGATCATCAAAGGTTAATTGGATTTTTTTGTTATGAGACAAGTCTATAGTATTTCTCTTTATATCTAAAGCAATAACCTTGTCTTTTATTCTTTTTGTAATATCTTTTCCCTTTCTTCTTTCATTTGAAACCTCGTTACTGCTAAAATCAAAGTTAAATAAAACTTTGGAAAGGCGGATTTTTTCTATATATAGACCTTCATCTGACTCCCCAGAATTACCATCGCGACCATCGCGATCATTGTTGATTTCGTAAAACATCGTTTTAATCAAATTACTATTTCTAAATCTTTTTTTTGTGTCGTCGTCCTGTCCTCCATCACCACCACTAATATCCTTTTTAAAGTTAGTAAAAGTAGCCTTTGAAATATCAATGAATTTTTTATCTTTTTTTGCATCTTTAAATTCGGATGTTATTTCTGAAAGAATATTGTCGCAAATATCTTTGACGTATTCGTCTATTTCTCTTCCTGTTTTAGTTTTCAATTCACTATTATTTTTAGTTTCGATATCATTATTTTCATCTCCTTCATATTTTTCTTTTTTTTTTATTTTTTTTGGTTTTGCCCACCACAATCTATCAGCCATAATATATATTTCTAAACATTAATATTTTAATCAATTAACACAATTATGAATAAGCGTCCTTCAATCTAATATAATTATTGAATCTATCTAAAATTATCATGTGATTACCATGACCGAAGTTAGGTGTATGACTTATGCTATATCCATATGTACTTTGTGGACAATCTGTCGTTTTAATGAGTTTTGTTTTCCATATTTCTTCACTAAAACCATCACCATTAACAATCCTAAAGGGTAAGCAAATGTTTTTTAAATAAACATGATCGGTGGTATCACTATTCCAAGAACATATATTATCTATTGTATTATAGGAAACGTCTAATTCTTCCCAATCACCTACATTATTATTACATGATATATCTTTTAATTCAAGAAGTTTTTTATCAAAATTTAAAATGTGTTTATTACCATCATAGTTTTTATTATTTAAATATTCTTTTATCAAAGTACGATTACTATTTATATGTTCAACAAAATCATCCTTTAATACCAAGAAATTTGTAGTTATAGTTCTATTTTCTGATTTAGTGGATCTTATCGTTATATCATTATTTATGTTTAATAAACTACCACTAAGATCAAGATCACTTTCTATACTAGTCCAAATTTTTTTATTAAACAATGACATATATATATACATTAAACATTATTGTGGGTATAATACATCAAATACTGTATTTATATTATTATCATTTATTTTCATATAGCTAAAGTTATTATTAAACATTAAATTACACCTTAATTTATTACAAGATATATCATAATTTGTAAAGTGAATATCAACATTGTTTACAATGTGATTATTTCCATATTCGTATGGGGAGTCATTACTAGTAGTAATATCTTCTTCAACAGTGGAATGAAATAAAAAATCTCCTTGTAGATGTTTTTTTAATTCACTAGAATTTTTATCACTAGGTATATCGTTAAAATTATTAGCTGGGGACCATTCATTATTATCTAGCTTATACCAACCATATTTCCATATACATTTTTCCCCGTCTACATTACTACCATATATAATATTAGCTATCGTACCCAATTCGGGTTCTTCTGTAATTGTAGATACAACTAAAGGATTTAATATTATGTTCATTGCACGATTGGACTCATTTTCTAAATTTAATGTAAAACAATCCAATACATTACACTTAAATGTTCCTGTAGTGGCAGTACTAATGTCTATATATTCTATATTACCAGAAAAAGGATCCGTTTTAATGTTTTCAATTATTTTGGTGTTGCGATATATATGATAATATCCATCATCCCTTAAAATTTGAGAAATATTGTGTGAATTATCTGTAAAATTTATACTTGCCATTATATGTTTAATATAAAATTATACTAAAAATATAATGTTTAATTTAATAATTTAAATCCTATAAATGCGTCTTCTATACTTCCCCCACTTATATCTTTTACGTTAATATAGTCCTTTAAAAAGGGTAATCTAGTAGTTATACTTTCAACGTTATTAAACATATTTGATACAGTTAACTTTTCAGGTTTTAAATATAATTCTTTATAATTATAAATGGATAATTCACTTGATATGTTTTCGTTTTTTTTTACATCAACCCCATTCAAACTTATATTTAAATATTTACCACTCACTAATAAATTATCAGTATTAACACCTTTATTGTAGTTAATATCATTTGGACCGTTTGTTTTTTTTGCAATATAATAATCTGAAAAATGCAATTTGTATAAATAACGATAATTTATTTCACCGTTATCTTCATTAATAAATCTCGGTAGATGTATAGGTATTATATTATTTGTTTTTTTTCTAAACATATCCCCCTTTGAGTAAAATAAATGAGTATTTTTTGCATCCATAGTAACAAGGTTTTTGAAATACAATTTAAGATCATTTTCATATTCGGTATTATTTCCTAAAATATATGAAAATTTGTCACTATCTACATTTGTAAGGTCAATAAAATATGATTGGTTTTGATTGTCGTTTTCATTAAACCAGCATAGAGGCATATATAATAACAATGTATTATAACAGATCAAGTAACTTATTAATATCCTCAATACTCATGTTTGTAAAATTTTCTTCTATTTTGGTTTTATTAATTATATCATGCTTTGGTTTATAATTGATATTTTCTGAAATATTTGACAAATCATAGGTTAAATATTTTGTAATTATATTTGCATCGTTGGATATGTAAGAATCTAATTCACTTTTATTTATTATTTCATAATTTAATAATCCTGCATCAATAAATAATCCATTATAAGATACATCAATTGCATTAATAAAATGCCAACCGTTGACTATACTTTGATTTGAAACTTGATATTGGTAGGTTGAAAATTTAGATTCTGCAACACCGTCACTATTTTTTGTATAATATTTGGTAAATGGTGTTGATAATATACTGCGGTTGAAATCCACAGGGTAATTTGTATCATTATTTAACAATATCTTCCAATCTCCATGAATTTTCTTAAATTTGTGTTTTCTAAACACGGGTTCACCGAAATCTTGTTTTGATGATAGTTTTTCTAAAAAGATAATAAATATTACCATTCCATCAGTTAATTTTGTTGTTGTTACCGCGTTTGTGTTTAAATATGTTTCATAAATAGACCAATAGTTGGTTTCATAACTTACACCATTACTGAATAATATATTAATGAAATCTGGTATTGTATTTATTATTATTTTGTCCTTTATTTGCGGTTCATCTTTTATAAATGTTGTAGTTTTAAATAAAACGTATTTATTTTCGTCTAATATTATAAAATCATCAATGTATTCCAGGTTTGAATGTTCGGTTTTAAAACTGACCTTTACATTATCCTTTACACCAAATACTACCCTTTCTAATTCATTTTCTGTTTCTAAATTATTTTCTTTTAAATAAGTTATTCCTGTATTTTCATATTGCGCGTAATGATTTGGTTGGAATATTGCATAATTGTAGCTAATATCATTTGACATATTCTCTACAAATGTATTTGTAGATTTGTATGAAAATGGATACAAAGACGCTAATGTAGGTTTTATTGTCCACTCTGTTATATTTGTTTTAATTTTTCCCAAATTCACAACAGAATTATTACTTATTTCAACAGTATCCTTTTCATATCCCAATGTATCGTCAATCATATCTCTTGTTTGAATAAAACCGTATAAACCGCAAGCTGTATTTTTAATTTCGTGGAATCCTGAAATATCTCCATAAAAATCACTATCAACACTGTATATATCTTTTACAATTTGTATACCATTATTGAATATATCACCCACAATACTTGATGTGGTTTCATACATTTTGAATTTTTGATCATACTCAATTGTATCAAAAGCCGTTTGAATTTCGTTTTCTCTATTCTCTTTCTCCATAGTAAGTTGTGTTATTATATTTAAAAAATATTCTACAAGATCGGTTTGACTCCAAGTACCCTCTGACTCGGAATAAGCGATTTCATAATTGTATATAGCGTCTATCATTGCTTTTTTGGTTTGGTCGTCTGCTGGATTAAATATACTTCCCGGTGGTGGTTCCAATACCTCTTTTAATGAATATTTTGGTTGATAATTTAACATATCAATATTATCATTTACAATAACCTCGTTTTTCAAGAAATCAAATGTTTCATAATCTAATCGTGCCTTTGCAATAGAATCTATTCCATAATTTAAAGACAAATCTTTTAATTTTTGCATATTTTCATATTCTTTTAACTTTACATAATTATCCAATCCAATGATATGAAGGTCTAAATATCCAACTAAACCACCAACGTGACATTTATTTCTAATCTTATACAATATGGAAAACAAAACATCAAAGGGGAATATTCTCATTTCATTGGATTTCTTTTTAAGCAATCTACTTGTATAATCTATAGCGTCATCATTATTATATTTTTCTATTTCTATATTTTCTTCTATGTCTTCATAAATATCCATTATATTTATAGGTATATCATTGATAGACTTGTCGTAGTCTAATGTATTGTTCCAATTTATTTTATTGGCGTTATTTCTGTTTAATAGGTTGTAGATATTTTCTCTGGCTTCCTTTGAAAATCTATAATATTTACCCGACGATGATTCTCTTTGATATACCGCATGTGTTACAGATGTAGGATTCCAAAATCCACCGCGTCCACCCATAGGAAGACCCATACTACCTTCTATTATGTTATTTTCGCGAATTTCATATTCATTTAAAATATAATTTCTTGTAACAATGGTGGAATTTATCCAGTTTTCCGCAAATGATTTGTCGTTATATCCAATGTTACCAATCATATTGTTATAGCATTTGGATATATCATGTGGTGATTTATCATTAAGACCTATAATACCACCCACACCATTTTTGAGAAAATTGAAAGAATCCATTGACATTTCTTTAAAAGAATTACGGTTTAAATAATCAACCGTTTCCACGAAAGAAATGTCAACGATTCTATTATCGGGTTCACGAGATTCGTCAAACGTATCTCTAAATTCATCTATGATTCTACTGTCCGCAACGGGTTGATCGTAGCGCATTTCTATATCATGTATACCCACCGTTGTACCATCATTGGGTAAATTTTTGGCGATAATTCGTATGTTACTGTAATATTTATTTTTAACATGTTCTTCTAGTTTTATACAGTATTTGTAAGCCGAAGGTTTTATTTTTAAATCCGTTATACTAAGGGTTAATGGGATGTCATTTTCTACACTGAATTTCTTGTAAATATATTGGTTGAATTTTTTTCTATTACTTGCACCCAAATAATTCCACGATAAACCATTACTATCAACAGTTATATACTGTGGGGAATATGATGTGTAAAAAGTATCATCAAGCGTTATGTCGTCACCCCCGATACTGTTAGTAAAAGTTAAGACGTCATCACCATAAATTACACTAATTGTGTTTAAAGTATCCTCATCATCCAGTAAGTTCTGTAATTTATTTTTTAATTCATTCTTATCATAAGAGTCATTTGGTATTGTAATAGTTGTACCATTAATTGTTAATTTGCCATTAGTTGCGTCTATGGTACCATCATAGTTTGATATATTAAAAGACGTTCCCAGCAGTGGTTTATCCAATATTTCTGTGTAAAAAGTACCCTCAAATGTTATGCTACCATCGCTAGTAAAAGTTAAGATATCATTTAAATAAGTTACATCAATTGTATCCAAGTCACCGACCATCAGATTCTTCAATTTATCTTTTAATGTATTATGATAATAAGTATCATTATCTATTTCAATAGTTGTACCATTAATTGTTAAATTGTTATTAGTTGAGTCTATGTCTATGATTTTATAGTCCGTTATATTAAAAGACTTTACTGACCTATTGAATATTGATGAGTATGTGTGTTGTGGAGACGCGTCAACATAATCAATATCCCATGGTATATTATCTTTGTCTATAATATCAATAGTATTTTCTGAAACATAATAAAAATTTAAACCAGAATCATTTGTGAAAAATCCATAAGGATATGTGGTAATATTACTGGCTATTTCATGTGTATTATTTAAATTAAACATATGCTCTATTCTATGAATAGAATGGATGTTATCGAACTCATCACTATCTCTTCCATAATCCAAATTGTATATCTTACTTTTATCTGTGTTACTTTTATACAACACATGTATGTTTGAAATAAAAATGGCATTAGAGGTTTGTGAAATATCTAATACTTTTACAATATTATCTTTTATGGAATAATATTCTCTTGTGAAATCGTGTATATATAATTTGCTACCGGCAGTATATAAAACATATCTATTGTCAGGTGATATATCTACACTTTCAACATTGGTTGCACTAATTTTTTCAGGTTCGCCGCCAAATTTTACACTACTCATGTCATGTAAATTAAAGAATTCTATTTTGGTACTATCCCATTTTGCCGCATATTCACAATTTCTTGATATAATATATTTAGTACCTGAAGTTATATCAGTCAATTTTGTTTGTTGCATTATTCTATCAGCCAATCCATCATAACTTATGTCAAAAACTACTTGCATATTCATTTTGGAATTTGTTGTATCCACCGCGGAAATATCTGGTCCGGGAAAAAATTTCTTAGCGTCTAATATAACCTTATAGTTGTTGTATAGTTCTTTTAGTGAAAAAATATACTCACCCTCGTTGATTGGTACCGGATTTAAATCAGAATCCTTTATAATGCTTATGGAACCACTGTAAAGATCAAAAGTGTGGGATTTTGAAGCGGTTATTAATTCAAGGGGGTGACCCAATACTTTTGTTAAGAATGTGTTGTTAAGTTTATTATCGTCTGTATCAACAGCACCAATCGTAAAACTGTTGCTATGTGAAATAGTCATTTTATAGTTACCAATCGTTACAGTATAATCTCCCAGTTTACTTTGTAATTCTAATACCAATTCACGCCATGTATATATCTTACCAGTTATTTTAATTATTGATTGATTAATTTTTATGGTGTCATTTTTACCCTCCACAATATTAATTGTGGAGCTAAATTTAGCAGGCAACATATACTCATATAACTCATTACCGTATTCATTTATACCAGTTTGTTTATCCGAAGTTATTAAATCATTGTAAAATGTATCTAAAATACCAGATAAATCTCCTATCGTTTTTCTATTTGAGATCAATATTGATTGGTTGATATCATATTCTGGATTTAATATAGGTTCGCCCACAACACTAGTAATATTAAAGTTGTCTTCAATAATTGTTTTATAAATATAAATAGGAAAGTAACAATCTTCATTTAAATTTGGTTTTTGGTATGCTAAATATGAATTAAAATTGAAAGATAGGTCACAATTATCTATGTTATTGTCAGTGTTCGGTGTGTCCACACCTTTAAAATCAATTTTGATACCAATGTTTTCAATGAAACGGATATTATTATTTACATTGTATAATGGTATATTTCTATTTAAATTTAGCAGATTAAGTTTACAGGACACTTCTATTTCATCATCATATCCCAAATATAAATTATATTTTGGATGAAAGACATTACTTATGTCCTTTAAATGATTTGTTGTATTAGGTGTTTCTTCATCGTATTCTACATCATCATCCACATACATGATTGCGTCGGTTGTATATCCTTGAAATGAACTCGTCGTTTCTTTAAAATTGCATGAAATATCTCGCATTTCAAACACCAACGAATGACCCTTATTGTACAATATTTTTACACGTTCATCCGATTCCATATTTGACATATTCATAAATATGTCGTCATTTAATAAATTTATGTTGTTGTTTAAGGTGTATTTTTTTGTTAATAACTGTTTTGGGGTTGTATATGTCAACTTCTGAGGCCATTCTTTATTTAAACAACCATGGTAAATATTGTTATTTGATTTTAATGTGTTTTCATCTTTCCATTCGGGCAATACAACATGTTCACTTTCACAAACACCTTCATATGTATTTTCTTTATCAATATCGTATGAAAATATCATTTTATCACCATTTACATCCGCACCGCCTTTTAAAAATTTAATTTCTAACGGGTCTTTATTCAAAAATTTAAGTACACCTTTATTGTAATACATATTATGATTTAATTGTGATGTCCCGTTGATTTTTGAAATGTATGTATTAATGTCGGTTCTGGTATTTTTTCTAGTGTCGTAATAGGATACAATGTCATTTATTTTTCCAATAAATTTGTAGTATGCATTTTCGGTAAATTTAATTTCATATGTTTTGTCATTTTTTTTTATGGTATAATAAATGTATTTTTCAGTACCAGATATTTCTGATCTTATGCTATGATCATTTGTATTAAATAGTAAATCGTATGAAATCTTAAATAATTTAATTTTATACTCTTTTTGTGGTCCATCATTGTTATTATTTAAAGATATATCCAATGTCAAAAAAGGTTTTAATGGTGTATTTGTAGATATAAATGAATAATTATCGGATAGATCTATTAATCTTTTAAATATATTATTGTTACTAGTTATGAGTTTAAAATTTTCATTGTAATATGAAGTTGTTAATGTGAAAATTGTTCTTTCTAAATATTTTGTTACTTCGGTAAAATTTGTGGTTATTTCAAATGAAATACTTTCTATTAGTTTTGAATAATCGTTATTTTTTTGAGCGGCTAAAATGGCGTCCATTGTTAATTTTGCATTTAATATCTTTTCCTTATCGTTTTTCTTAAATAAAAAATGTATTAATCTGTTTTTAATATCGTATAGATTTTTGTATAAATTTAAGGTATAAGAATTGTTTTTATAATGCGAATGTAAAATAGCACCATTCTTTGATATATTCGCAAAAGATGGATCAAGGACATCATATGTGGGGTTTAATGTTAAATCTATGGATGTAAAATTCTCTGTATGTATTATACTTTCTTTAATTTCCTTTATTTTTTCCCTTTTAAGATCATTTATTGGTTCATTTATAAAACTATTCGTATTTATTTCTCTATATAGTGTTTCGGATTGATTGTAGAATAAATCATCTCTGAGTTTAATTATTGGTTTTATTGAAACATTAATATTTTCATTGTCTGCGTTTAATAAGAATTTTATCTTGCAATTACTAGTTGATGTTACATCAAATTTTAATGTCATATAATTAATACATGTTAATCCTAAAGTTACAAATTTCCTTTCTAATGGGTTATATATTCTTGTTTTCTGACAAATAGCGTATATTGAACTAATACTTTCTCTTAAGTTATATGGTTCTCCACCAATCATTATTTTAATTGTTTGGTCTTCAATACTTGGATCTTTTTGTAATTTTGAAATCAAGTTGAAATTTTTGGATAAATCATTGTGGTTTTGGTACAACTTTGGATAAGTCCAGGTCATATCAGGTTCTTTATGTGGTTCTTCATGATTCATTTCCAAACAAATTCCCGAATGATTCATTAATGATACTCCTTTAAAATCACCATTTCTACTTGTATCATACATAGTCAAATATTGTTGTTCCGAAGAAATGTATGGATTTCGCGTTCCATCCATATGTCTGAATTTGGGTAGATCTAAATAATTTTTAATGTTGAAACGTATTTTGTCATAGGATGGGAAGTAATCGTGATGTGTAGCAGTATTACTAATATAATGTAATTGTTGATAAACATACTTTGGTTCAAACTCAATGTAAGGTGTGATTTCAACAATTCCATTTGAAGTACCCTCTACGGTTATATCCATATCAATTATTTGCATGGGTGATAATATCATACTGCCAAAATTGAATGTTCTTTCAAAAAAAATATCTTTGAACGTCAGGGTATGGGAAGATTGTGATGTGGATTTATCATAAGTTTCAAATACTTTTGTTAATAATGTGTTATTCTCTGCATCGCCTTGACCAATTGAAAAATTTTTAATGGGTTCTGCTTCGTAATTAATGGTAAGGGAATCATCAGTAATCAAAACATCGACCTTTGGACTCAACTTATCTACTAAAATATTTTTTATTTGTTCGGAAGTATAAGTACCATCTGGTATAATAATAGTTTCACCATTTATTATCAAATTATTATTACCGCCAGTAGTATCCCAATTGTTGTTGGTTGTTTTAGTACTAAAATAATAATCGCCCACATTATCCATAGCATCATCCACCGAGTTTTTATTCAGAGGATTCAACAGATTGTTAAAATTACCAGTAAAAACTATTTCAACATTACCGGTGTGTTTAAATGATAATATTTCAACCATTCTAGAGGAGTTTATGACATTCTGTAATTTAGTTGCTATTTCTTGGAAAGTATAGATACCGTGTTTTATTTCTCTTTCTTCGCCTCCATTAATTTGTAATTTATTATTACTAGAATTTATTTCAATACCGTTGAGTGTATATTTTGTATACTTAAAATAATAATCCGCACCTCCAATAACAACATCACCCAATTCTTTTTCCAGAAAAATCCCCTGATGTTCATTAAAAAAATTACCACTAAAAACTATTTCTTCATCATCGTCGCGGTCAAATGATAATACGTGAGAAGTTAAAATGCCTGATCCTATAGAATGATGTGATACACTTATATTACCTTTATCATTAATGGGGTAATAGTACCCAAAATCTACAATAATAGTATCAATGAACGGTGGTCCCGCATTAATTTTATCTTTTAAATGTGTTGCAAATTCGGATATGGTGTAAGTACCATTATTCATTTGAATTACTTTACTACCAATAGTGATTTTGTCATTTTCATCTTCCACAATAGTAATATAAAAATCCATTAACGGTGTCTCTCTTGTTATGGGATTAAAACTAATATCATTATTGCTAGACGACCAAAACATTTTATCATAATTATTACTAATTTTATTATCATCAATATCCTCATATTCGTATACATCATCTCTTTTAATTTTTTCTTGATAACAGTTCATAAATGAACACATACTTAGATCTTTTGAAATATTATAAGATAGATCAAAATTTAAACACGTGTTGAAATTATTTATATTTGAACTACTACTGTTTATTTTTGTGGGGTCAAACCTAAAAGAAATTTCGGAAATGTCTACAGATGTAAATGTATTGTAATTGTATTCAAAGTCGGGATTCTTCATATCAAATTGATATGTTTTATGACCATTGTCTGAAATATCAGAATTTATGTTTTCAAAGGTTACAATATCTTTTAGTTCATCTTTATCGTCATTTTGAACAATTTCAATAGAAGGTATATCATATTTTTCTACATATTCCATTTGAAAATACATTTTTTTTGTTATGATTTCATCTTTTAGTTTAAAATAACCTTCTGTGGCTCTTATTTCACGATAGGATCCATTGGGTGCATCTATACGCTTTTTCATGTTTTTTGGAAAAGTCAACGCTGGTCTACCACCTACATGATCGTAATTGGTTAAATCATTTTTGTAATGTGAATATTGAGATTTGTCGGGGTAATAAAATTTATGATGATGATTCACAAGATTTTTATGCTTGTTCCAAAAATACCATCTTTGATCATAATATTTGTATCCTTTGTTTTTTTTATCTTGATTTATATCAAACGATGTCTGTGTAGGTCCACCTAAATAAAAATTAAAACTTTGATCTACAGCGTTTGTTGATCCATCATGAACTAGTGTATTAAGACAAAGTGTCGGATAAACTATTGTATTTGAATTTTTCTTAAACCTAGCCTGTCTAGTTTCATTTAAACTGTGGGAGATTTCAACGGGATTAATAAATATTTTAGTTATACTATCGCTAATATCATAGCAATATTCTTGTTGGTGAATTCCTCTATAATCGCTTACTTTAAATATATCACTGGTATCATATGTGATTCTATTACCAAATTTATAAATTTGTTCTTCATCTTCTTCATATACTTCGTTATATTGTCCTGTGTATTTTACACCCGTTTCTCTAGAATCAACCACTGCTATATTACTACCCATTACTTTATATCTAACACATCCGTTTCTTTCAGGTGGTTTAGATCTTACAGCATATTTATAAGATACATTACCGTGTTCTGTCCAATACCCACCACCTGTGTCATTATTAATATAGAGTTTTGGAGGTTGTATTGCTTTTTTTAAATCGTCATTTTCGTCTATATCTTGTTCATAAGTATATGTATTGGCAACATTAATAACATACAAACCTTCATAGTTACCCGTATGAACTACACCATTTCCACCCGGAATCATATGACTTCTATCAAATCTATATTTGTGATTATAATTGTTTGGTTCATTTACACCTTTTGTTTCTGTTTCAATTATACTTTGTTTAAGGGTAGCAATACCAGTGTAATTATCTATGATAGCACCATTTATCTTATCGATTTTACCAGAATCATTTTTGGATGGATAGCAACCTGCATAACTAATATCCGAATGAAACGTAGTTTCATATTCGTATTGTTTGTTTCTATCTATTTGTGTCCAAATATTGGTTACTTTGTCATAATAAATGTGGTCACTCAAAAAATAAGAAGTGTTCTCTGCGTATAATTCAAACCGTGAAAATTCATAAAAGTCACCGTAAAATTCATGTGCTCCATCAGCACATTGGATCCCGGTAGTTGATCTAAAATAATTTATGCTGTGACTTGGTCGTAATTTTCTATCAATCATATGGGTTATATATTCACTATTCCACTCGTCTCCCCATCTCGTATCTCTCATATTTATGCCAATCCGACTAACACCATAGCTACCAGAAAATGCTGCATTTACTGGGTAACAGTTATATGGTTCAAACATTTTATCAAAACGCCAATGATTGACAAGATATACTTGGTAATCACCAGGTACTTGTGTAAACCTGCTTTTTTCACTGTACCCCCGCCAGTCTTCACACTCTTGTAAAAAGTCATCATATATATTTTTTACAGGAACGTGACGAAAGTTGGACGGTCCTCTTATTTTATACTCCCAATTAGCATCACTCAAATCTATCCATCCCTTTTTTTCCTCCGTATCAGTAATACCAACTCTTGAAGTGTATGTTCTTGAATAGAAATTTTCACCAGAAGAACTTGCTGAATAAGGCATCGCTCTTAATAAAAATTGCCTTCTTCCGTCATGATCTACTAAGGATGCTTGAACATCATCATGCACAACACCCCATGCACGATATACCACTTGATCAGGTTGGTAATCAACTTTTATACTTCCCTGCGTAGTGTATCCTTTGTACGAACTATAATTAATATAATATTCCCATGGTGGAGGTAATACATTGTTTTGATATAGGGTTAATTGGTCTTTTAACCAGACTAAATCCCTCCCCTCCCCTAGTTTACTGACGGGAATTGCCAACTTTTCAACCCCATCTTCGTCTAATAATCCATAATTTTCAAAATATAATCTAGATATATTCAAGTCTTCGCTATGTTTTTTAATAATGTAATAGTTATTTATGGAGTTAACCTTTGACCCACTATCATTTGTGTTTTTCCAAACACTATTTTTAATGTTGCCAGAATTATCCATCCTATCATCACTTTTGCCACTTGTAATATGTTTTGAAAATGTGTCCTGCATAGTCCATATATTCCCCAACCACCTACCATCTGTTTTCATAGTGTTACTAACATCATTAATTAATCTCAAACAGTGAGAAGGTCCATAATTTAATATTCTCGTATAACATAAAGGTCTGCCAATTGTTTTTACGCCAGCATTATCAGATGTATTGTGCCATGTTTGGTCATAGACATATACTGATTTTTCGTCTAAAAATAATTCTTCTTCGCCCTCCGCCCCTCCTTCAAATTCTTCGTCGTACCCCCAATTGACCACATCATTATAATCAGTACCTTCTTTGGGCCACATTCTATTATTTATTCTAAAAACCATACTTCCTTTATTGAATTTTAAAGCAGGAGAATCGTATTTTTCGTCACCACTGTTGTATCCATCTTTACTTTCATCGTTTATTGTAGATACATGTTCTTTTTCATTACGATTATTAACATAAAAAAATATATTGTCGTCTTCAAAATCAAAATTATTTGCATTTACGTATTTAAGCATAAATCTATGATCTTCGTCAGTTTTGTCTTTAATTTCCATATTTAATTTACCCGCCCCCAAATAATACATATTTTGACCAACGACGGGTAATGTATGAATTAAATCTTCACCATAAATATCTGGATCGGGTGTCCATGTTAACCATGAAAGATTATTTGAAATTTCCTCGTTAATATATTGCGATTGTAATAAACATTTTTCATAAATATCGTGTGTGAATTCTAATTTGCCCGTATTTCCAGAGGCATTCTCATAATAACTTATTTTTGCAGCACTTTCTTTCGTCATTGTCATTATACCACCCATAGTTTTTCCTAACATAAACATTATGGAATCGTAAAGTTTAAAGTTATGTGAGGCAGCATTATTTGAATATTTATATGACCAATGATATGCACCAATGTCTGGAATAACAGTATAACCTAAGTAATCATCGTTGTAATATGTTTCTTCTACTGGATGATCTGTACAATAATCAATAATCCATCCGTTATAATAAGAAGTTTTGTAAATGGGTACACCCCCCTTATCTGTAATTTTAGATTTATTAGGTGGGAATACTGTTGGGAAATAAGCGGCGAACATTCTAACTGTATCTTTATAAGGAATCAATTCATCATCATATTCTCCAAATATCTCCCCAGTGTCCGATGACGGCGTTGCATCTAATCCTAAATCATCCGGGGATGAGTCTTCATCATTCTCATCCTTTCCGGAAGACGACCAATTATATGGGTTACCATCATCATCTATTGCATCAAACGCAAAACTAGATATTTGGAAACCACTTTCACGTGAAGTTGCACCAAAATCTTTCATTTGTTCTGTCCATAATGATTCACTTTTTGTTGAAAATCGCCCCTTTGTTCCTTGTTGCCATAATTTCAACGATTTGTAAAAAAGGTGTAAATTGTTAGTGCTATTATTATCATTATAATATAATTCACCATTTGGGTCATTGATAATATATCTTAAATGTTTATGTCGTAATGCACGTTGGGTCATAACATTTATACTTGTATTACTTATGGCGTATAATTCTTTAAGATATCTATATACACTCAATGGTCCTTCAGTACCAACACGATCGTATGGTTTGTATTCGCTTTCATCTGGATCTGCATTTCTCCCACAATAAATTGCCTGATATAATCTATTACCAAATCGTGTATTTTCATTATCTATGTCAAAAAATCGTTCTGTATCTTCTACGTAAAAATCCCATGACATACCTTTAATGTAATTATTTAATTGTGATGTATATTGCTTATCAATATAATTGTTCATTTTATAGGTGGATCTTGCAATATCACCATTGTTTTGTCTTATTTGACTTATGTCATTTATAGTGTATTGTGTATTGGGTATATTCTTTGATGAATCAATTCCTGTAATTTCTAATTCGGGAAATAATTTACCTCTCCAGTTTTCTCTAATGTTTCCTCTATTATTGTCATCAAAATCGGTCATATATCTTAAATTAAATGTAGTACCATTTTGAAATAATTCAAAATTATTTTTACTATATACGAATTGCTTACTTTCCGTTTTTACCGAACCCAATTGAAATTCTTGATAAAGCCCTAATTTATTTAATGTAAAATCAAAGGGAGTGTTGTCTTTATGCATAAAATAACTTTCACAAGGTATGCTTGTGCAATATATTTCACCTACATTGTCTTGTTTGGGGTGTAGTATTTTTAAGGATGTATCGGTAAATTCGGTTTCATCTTCAACGTAAGTTAAATTTAATTCTTCAATAAAATCGTAATGGTTACTTTTTATAACAATACCACTTTTATAATCATTGGTTCTACCACATATCAAAAAATCGCACCCCAATGATTTAATATTTGAACTGTTGTATATAAACTTATTCTTAGAAACGTCTTTATTATTCGTATATATTTTCTGTAAATCTTTTTGATTTATGTTTTCACCAATAATCTTACAATTGGATAAATCTCCTTCCCAATAACCCAAATCGGTATTATAATGTCTTTTTTCATTTGGTACTGAAATAACCATATCTTTTATGGTAACATTATTGTATTGTTCAATGTCAAAATCAATGAAGGGTCCATTAATATTTTCTTTAAATGTATGAATGTCCTTGATTTCTTCACCACCTCCATTTTTTTTGACCTCTTCTTTGATACTTTGTAAACCATTACCGATCAAATTAATATAAAAATTTGTCATTTCATAGGTGTTTATCTGATTTAATGTATTATTTACCATTGATTTATTGAATAGATTGTATGATATATCTTTTATGTTTGTGCTTTTTAAATTTTCAATTTGATTAATGTATTTTTGTATTGTTTTAAATTTTAGGTATATTTCAAAATCTATACTATTGTACCATAATTCCAAATCTGGTTCTTGTTGATTAATTTCATTAATTAATTTCTCAGTATAATTATAATAATAGTTAACGTATTGTTGTAAATAATTTTTGTATGGATGATCCACTTCTACTTCTTGGTAATTACTACCAGCGACAACAGTATCACTATTAAATACATAGTGAAAATAAACTTTACTGATGTCTATCAAATTATCAAATTCAGAATCTTTTTTTATTAATATACTACACGCAGAAGTATCGCTAAATGTATCTGTTGTAAAATCAATCATAATACTTGATACATCCATATTAAACTCAATATCAACATAACCCCCTATTTCAGTTTTATCAGCACTAGTTATTTCATAATAACTAATGTCATTATCATTATGTTTAACCAAGATAAATGATACATTAATTGTATCCCCATTATCCCTCATCATAGGTAAAGATATTTCAGTTTCACCTTTTTCGGGCGATATATCAAAGTATAAATCGTAAATGTCTCTATTTTCACTCATATCTATAACCACGGGGTAAATGCTTAAGTAAGGGGTTTTTAACTCTTTATCCCCATCATTATCAGTATGAATGACATCGACAGTTGTATTAATAGATATCTCTCCCCTATCCTCCTTATTCACAAAACGCTTGATATATAATTTTATTTCATCACCCTTTTTTATTGATATATTCTCTGTAAAGGTATACTCTATTTTTTCATTGAAATCGGATATATTGGTTTTGTCTTCTGTATCATCATATTCTATTGTGTATTTACGCATGTCTATATTTTTTGTAATTGTATCTCTATTAGCATAAATTGGCATGTTCATTTTTATTGTAATATCTTGTAACCTTACGGCACCGCCCAAAGTTAATTTAGAAATATTTAATTCAAAAATATACGTAGTGTTGTTTTTAAACAATATATTTGTATCAAATTTTACCTTTAGTTGTTCACTGTTTATAGTACCCCCCTCACTTAAATACAATAACACATTACTACTTTGATCAGTATAATCTTCATTATCTGTGTATTTTCTATTGAATATTTGATTTAATTTGGAGTTTTTCAATAACGTTTCGTATTGAGATATGTTGTTGTAAATAGTATCATCGGTCTTAGTAAAAGATAACGTAATATCATCTTTATCAAAATCGGTAATAATACTAGAAGCATCAAAAATATAATCGTTTTCGGGTATTTTGAAAATAATATTATCAAAGTTTAAGGTATCGGATATAGTTTTGTTGTTTTTCGCATATAAAACAATGGCTTCTTTAAGGTCGTTGTACGAATATTCACCATCGGGTATTACATATTCTTCCCAGTCATCATAAAAGTGTTGATTAACACCTTTAACTTTGAAATAAATGGTGTTTCCATTAAGTTTATTTATTGTGTATTTGAAATCCACGTCTGCGTCATTTAAATCGTACGTAAAATCAAGTATAGTATTTTCAATAACCGTTTTATGACTATTTGCACCGAAACCTCCTGGGGGTTCTAATAATTTTAGTTTTGCTTGTATGTTTTTACTCATATCACTTAAATTATTGACGTTAAAATATCCATCAACAACGGTTGAAAGACTCGTACCCGAATAATTTCTCATAAATGTATTTTCATAATCTACATTATTACTGTAATTTGCATAGCCGTCCACTATTGGTATTTTGGTAAAATTGAAAGAATAAGATATATCCGAGGGTGGATCTACATGTCCTTTACAATTGTGAGCATCATTATAAATACTACTTGAACAATACCACGTACCATTTTTAATTTCACTTGTGGTTCTGCCTTGTAATATGGGAGCCGATACCAATGAATTTAATTTATTGAATACATCAAACGGTGTGGATTCACGAATATCTAATGGATAATCGTATTCCAGTATATCTTCGTTATTTATAGCATTTTTCACAAATAAAATGTTATGGAATTTTCGGTGCAATTCTTTAACATTTGGTCTATCATAAATATTGTATTGATTTGATTTATCCTTTTTAAATAAATCCATGTGTATTGTTGACAAATGGTCCTTTATGGGTTCATGTAGATTGATGGTTTTATGTATTAAATAATTCTTAGTCCTTGCTTGTAAACCCATTATTCTACAAATGATGTGTTGGTTGTTGAATATTTTTATATCTTTTAATTTAAAAGAAATAATATTAACGTTGGTTGTATATGGAAATTTTAACGAAACCAATGTGGGTATTTTATCTGTGGCTTTGAATTTGAAATCCTTTGTGTTGGTCAAAGTTTGTTCTACCACAAATGTTACATCATTCATAGACAAATCAATGTTCTCAAACAATACACTAAATTCCACAATAAAATCAGTACATTGTGATTCATTAAATGTCGGTTTAAATTGGTCGCTTATCATTTCAATTGTTATGTCTAATTCATTATTGAATAAATCACACGCTATATTATTTGTTATTTCAATATCTATTCCATGATTTGTGACAATAACTTCACTCATGTCATAAATTATTGAATCAACATTGAAGGTTGAAAAATTAAAACTTATATCGTCGTAAGTTACGGTACTGAAATCTTCAATATTAGTGCAGAGCATGTCACATCCAAACGTGTTTACCATGGCATTACTGTAATCTACATAATGAATATGTTTGTTTTCCCTGGATAAAAGAAGTAATTCATTTTTTTCACCTTTCTTATCTTTATTTGTAAAAAACAATCCATTGTCTACAATTGTATTGGACATGTTGTAAAAGATTAGTTTGTCCTCCTCACCCACAAATTCACATACCATAATTTTCCCACCAGCTGAATGTGTACAGTATAGTTTATTACTTACTACTTGGCAATTATTAAACAAAATCGGCGAAGATTCATTGTTTGCACAAATGTCATCGGGTAATAAATATGTTTCAAAATCGCTAGAATTGTTTGATAAATTCTTAGTATTATCATTTTTCAATTTTATAGATACCGCGTAAGGTGGACTGATTTCATAAGGAATCAATATTAAATATTTGTTATTATTATCACGTGATAATACACCACCACATTTCCATTTAACCAAAAAGTTTCCGTTATTTTCAAAGCAACTGTAAGGCAATTTTTGTTCTTTAAAAATATCAAGATTGTCATAAGCATCAGCATCGTCATAATGAACCACATATTTAGATGTACCGGGTACCAAATAAAAATGGTTAGTTGTACCATCACGATATTCAATCACATTACTCCAACGTTCTCGGTTGGATAAAATATCGTCGTTTAAATTAATTGAAATTTCATTTACAGTATTACCAACCTTTTTCTTTATTTTTTTTTGATAAGCATACATGGGAAATCCATATTTTGTACTACCTACTTTTCTAACCATATGATTAGAAAGTTTATAATTATCATCATCATCATCATCTATAGTAATTCCCTTGGCGTATTCAATGTTGAATTTTGGTGTTGATAATTCTTGATTGTCTTGATCAATGGTATAACATGTTGTGTTGAGTAATTGTATGTCTTCAATGACAATAACATCGTTATCAATATTATCAAATGTAAATACAATTTCATCAATGTTTGAATCATCATCGTCCCATTTTTGATCTGTGTAGGTTATATATACATCGTTGTTTGTGTATGAAGAATAATTTATGCTTAAAGGAAATGATGGTACATTTTCTTTGATTATTTCATTTAATTTTAATGCCAAATCATCATATGTATAATTTGACTGGGGGGTAATGGAGATTGTCGTACCATTTATCGTTATTTTGTCATTTTTATTTTCTTTTATTTCCACGCTATAAATAATACTACTATATTGGTAATCAAAACTGCCAATTGATATATTAATCAAACTATCATTATAAACTATTGTGGGTTCTTTATCCAAACCATGTTTGGTTTTTAACATATTTGCCAATGTATATACTGAATGTGTACCGCGAGGCAAGGTGTCTATTACTTTCTTTTTTTGTGCATTGGTAATTGATACAGATATACGGAATTTTTTGGTGGCATTTTGGTCAACTTCATTATTTTTGTAAAACTTTATAACAAAATAAGGTTCATCTTCTAATGTACTAGTATTTACGTCATTAAGGTTGTCTAGATTATCATCCGGCGATTTTATTACTTGGACTTGCGCACCGTACTCGTGGTTGTTAAAAGCACTAAGCAGTGCATCTTTGGCTTGTGTATACGTCTTGGTTGTATTTCGCCACAATGGTGCGTATTCTCTCCTGTCTCCCACTTGCCAGTCGTAAAGATAAACATCTTTTTCAAAATAAATCGTGTTAAAATCATATGTATACGTAAAATCAATACCATTTTTATCCTTAAATTTTACGTTAACCTTATTAGGAGCTGTTTGCCCACTTCCAATTCCAAAGGTCTGAATGTCCTCAATATAGTCATAAGTTATTTCTGGTTTTCCTAGATCACTATGATGAATCTCCAATTCACTCAATAAACGATTTAAAAAATAAGTTGTTTTATCGTAATCCACGGCGGCAGCATCATCATAAATTTTAAGTTTATCATTAGTATCATCAATTATAATATTAGGAATAAGAGTAAACGTGTGGGATTTTTTTTTAGGTATTAATTCAAGGGTATTACCCAATATATCTGTTAAGAATGTGTTATTATTTGTATCATCTGAACCAATCGTAAACTCATCGATCCCTGAAAAAATAATTTTATCCTCAACGACCTTTACATTTATTTTTTCACTAAATGTCAATTTTGATTGACTATTTTTAAATTCAACTTTTACTAATTTGGGTTCATTATCTGACACAAAAAGATTATGGGAAATATCATTGTCAATATTTGGATCAAAAAAGTGATGTTGTAGTTTGTAGAGTTTCAATATGAGTCGGTAATGATTGTGTTCTTGAAGATCTTCCATTAAAAATTGTGTATTGGTAAATGAAATATCAGTACTATCTGCAACATCGCTTTCATATTTTACCATAATTTTACCTTTGTATTTCTCGTGAAAATTACTATGATTATTGGAATAATCAGAATTATAAAAAGAATTCATATTTAATATATTTCGGCATCTTGTGGGTATGAGGTTTATGGTTGGTTTATTGGCTTGTGTGGGTTTTAAGTATTTTAAAGATTTGATTGATATTTGCTCTTCTAATTCAAACATTGTTCCCAATGCGGCGGGTGGTGGAGGTAATCCTTTCTTAACGCAATCTTTTAAGAGTTCATCGCGCTTATTAGTCTTCAAATAATCAAAATTCATATTATTATTACCTGTGTAAGGTTTAAAAATTTCTTCACCGCTTATATCACTTGGAATAACAACCATACCACTGATATCACTATGGGTTCTTCCGTAGAACCATATAGTATTTAATGATATATCATATCCTTGCTTAAATCCCAAAGGCTCATAAATAAATAAGTCATTTTTCAATTTACGATCATTAATTTTATTGTCATCAATTTTTATGTTTGTATATACGGTATCAAATAATATTTTTGTGTTTACTGAATTTGTTTCACCAAACTTGGTATATGAAATATCAAATACAACGTCAAATTTTTCTATGTCGGTATCAATCCTTAAATTATTTATGGATATATCTAATTCAAAAGGAATGATGACATTTGACATATCGGTAGAATTGGGTACAGTATATATAGTCTCAGGAGTATCAAAATCATGTTTAAAACTGTATTCGTAATATTTATTTAAGGTTTCTACGTAGATTTCTTCCTTATAATTACCATTAAAATCGTCATCTTCTATACCATTTCTAAACATTATACCCTTTTTTTTTGGATATTTAATTTCAACATAAATTGATTTGCTAATATCTTTAATCGCATGAGTACCCGCTGGGAATATGTCTTCTTGTATATCATTATCATATAACATATAATACGTATCGTTGGCTACTGAATTATTACTATAATCGGTGGTGGGGGTACTTTTGAAACTGTAATAGGTTGTATCTGTTTTAATTTCCAAATTGAATAACGCTTCAAATTCGTCTTCGGTTAAATCTTTATTGAATTCATACAACCATAAATTGTTTTTACCACCCACGCTTCTCATACCAATAAATTCATTGGTTAATAACTGATCACCCTTATCGTTTTTATTAAATTCGTAATGGGTATCTGTATTATTTGAAAAGAAGTTATTTCCAACAAAACCTGTAGCATTATCGCTTTTAATATTGGATATTGTATTGTTATTATAATTGTATTCTTCGGTGACACCATGGAAAGTGTATTGGGCTGGGTTGGTATTTTTCATCCATGTTAAATAATTTTTACTAATATCTTTATTTAATGTGAATAATTCTGTGTCAGTTATATAATTAAAGCCGACTGAACTGTATAATTTGGGTTCAGTAACAATGTTTTCAAATAATTTGTTAAAGATTGCTGTATAAGAAGGGTTCGTATACATATCTTTACTTTCCATTCCGTCCTTTGGCCATAGTAAATCTAAAAAATCTGATACTTGATCTTTGAATAATTTTTCTTTTTTTTCCCACATTACATCCCATGCGTTGTGTTGGGACATTCTTGCAGCTTCTTTACCTTGAAAATAACTAACCATTAACCAAGTTATTAAAGCCACTGCGGCGATAAGCAGTCCTATATGTAGAGCAGGTCCCGCAGCAGCAAGCCATCCCGCCATAGCTGTCCACGCCG